>X363_Desmarests_Spiny_Pocket_Mouse__coassemble_124_pt1 | contig 62935 bp, 42 predicted proteins | sample X363_Desmarests_Spiny_Pocket_Mouse__metabat2_low_PE_030 | metagenome-assembled genome bin X363_Desmarests_Spiny_Pocket_Mouse
CACTCATACCGTCGTAGCCACGCAAGCCATCTATCTTATCCTGTACAGACAGCGCCAGACGATACTTCTCGTTCACCATAGCCGCACGGAGCAGATTGTCCCACGCGTCTTCATTCTTCGCGTCCAACTTTACCACGTGCTGCGCTACCTTTAACAACTCCTTACGCTGCTCGGGCTGTTCCGAACGGTACAGCATCGCCGAATAGGCACGCCAACGCCTGACAGGATCCAACTCATACGCCGCACGAAGGTAGGACATAGCCTTCTCCTTCTGCCCCATAGCATCGTAGAACACAGCGAGATACTCCTTGGTGAGCGCGTCCTGCGGGTTCAACTGCTCACAGAACAGCAGTTGCACCAACGCGCTGGCATACTGCTCGTTGTAAAAAGCCTCCCGCGCCGCATACCAATGGTAGGTGAACTGCTGCTCACGCTCCACGGAACACCAGCCCTGCTGCCGGCACAACAGGCATAGCACAAGACCCAATATATACTTCGCTCTACGCATTCTGCACCATTATGTATTCCCTCATTGCACCCCAGAATGTCCGAATCCGCCTGCGCCACGCGCTGTATCCGACAGTTCACGGACTTCCACGACCTCGGGCTGCTCGTGGCGCGCGATAACCATCTGGCAGATACGCTCTCCCGGCGCGATGGTCTGCGGCTCCTGGCTCAGATTGACCACAATAATGCCAATCTCACCACGGTAGTCCGCATCTATCGTGCCTGGCGTATTGAGAATAGTCAGCCCGCGTTTCAAGGCAAGTCCGCTACGCGGGCGAATCTGCGCCTCATACCCCTGCGGCAGTTCTATATACAAGCCCGTAGGCAGCAAGGTACGCTCCAAAGGCTGCAAGGTAACAGGCGATTCGATATTGCAACGTATATCCATTCCTGCCGCCTGCGCACTCTCGTAGCGAGGCAGTGGATTCTTGCTCTTATTGATGATTTTCAACACCATACGCAATCTATCTATATACTTAAAAACGCTTTTCTACCAATACCTTCAAACCGTCTGGGACAATGCGGATGCGGATATCCTTGGGCATCTCAACAGGATCGCCATCCACATGGAAAGGCGCCGCGCTCTCGCGCTCCAAAAGCACCTCCTTGGCACGCACGGTGTCCATAAACAGGCTATTGTCAATACTTTTGGTAAACAGCCGTACGGCTAAACCCGCCGCGCCTATCAAAGCGGAAGCAGACATCATACAGATATCCATCTTGCCGTCCTGTATGCTTGCCTTGGGCGCGATATAGGCATTGTTGCCCCACTGCCCTGCATTGGCGAACGTAATCAGAAACGCCTTGTGGGTGATATCCAGGCCATCGCCCGTGATATGATAGGTCTGCGACTTGTAGGAGAACACGTCTTTGATAATATGCTCCACATACGTGCGCATCCCCCGTTTGCCAGCCACCGCGAAATGGTCTGCGATAAGCGCATCAAAACCTGTGCCACACGTGCTGACAAAGAACCTGTCATTCGCCAAACCATAGTCCACGGTGATAGGCTCGGAACGATTCAACATCTCTACGGCACGATTGGCATGCATGGGAATTCCGATATGCCGTGCAAAACCATTGCCGCTACCCATAGGAATAACCCCCATCGCCGTCGAGGTATGCCGCAAGCCGCTTGCCACCTCGTTCACCGTACCATCGCCACCGACTGCCACCACCGCATCAAAGCCCATCTTAGCGAACTGGCGCGCCAACTCAATGGCATGCCCTGCACGCTCGGTATATACGATATTGGGCAACCATTGCTCACTATCCAAAGTCTGCTGAATGAGTTTCGGCAGTTTCTTCTTGTTCTGCGTTCCCGAAATGGGATTGATAATAAACGCTATATTCTTCATACTGTGTCGGTGTTTAGCCTACAAAAGGCGTTGCAAATTTACGCTTTTTTTTTGATATATGCAAATTTTGAGCGAAATACCGTGTATTTCCAATGAAACGCCCCACATTTCTTGGGAGGTTTATTTTAACATACTTTAATATACAATCCGTTATCAAGAGGTAACTATACGGGTTAAAAACGGCTTTTTGACCGCATTTTGGTCTTTTTATGTTGCGTTTATGTTCCGCTTATGTTGCGGCTATGTTGCGGGTATGTTGCGGGTATGTTACGGTAAAGACAGACAATGGACAGTCAATGGACACAGAAGAGGCTTTAATATAAAATTATGTTAAACTTCAAAAGAAAGAAAAAGGGAGGAAATGGACAGTGGATGTGGCACAAAAAGAGCGCACAGGGCATTGGAAAAATCCGTATATCAGTTGCAATCTATACGGGTGGCTGATAGAGCATAAAAAAACACCACCCGCGGAGATAGTCGCACGGGGGGTGGATATAGAAAGCCTAAGGGCTGAGACACTATGTTGCGGACTCGCTACACGGGCGTTCAGGCCTGGTGCTGAGGACGAAGGAGGTCGTTGACCGTCTTGACAGGATTGAACGTAGAAACGGGAACCTCCACAAAGATGGTATTCCAACGTGCCATAGCACCATTCCACAAGCCTGGCAATTCCAGCGCAAGCAAGTCTTTACCATCTTTGGATTTCTGCGAAATGAAACCTGTCTGCGGATCGACATACTCGGGCAACGAGAAAGGTTTACCCTCGAAATCGCGTATCGCACATACCAGATCCACCGGGTTGAAATGGGTGGACTGCGCCATAAGCGCAGCATCGGCTATCTGGGAAGATTCCAATATCTGGCGGGAGATAGTGCCATCGGCATCACGCACCAGGAAAGGTCCACCGCCCGGCTCGCCCGTGTTCTTTACCACACCGCAGACACGGATAGGTCTATTCAAGCGTTCACGCTCCTCGTCCGAGATAGTGGGGTCTTGCAAACGCACAAAGACACGCTTCTGCTCGGCGACAAGCACACCCGCCAAGACCTGTTTGTAGTAGACCGTGTCCTTCTTCAAACGATCCGGTACGACATTGTCGATATTCTTGATAAAGACGATGTCGGCATCCTGGGCATTGAGATTCGCTATCAGCGCGCCATGTCCGCCTGGACGGAAAAGCAACCTACCCTCCTTGTCGCGGAACGGCGTGCCGTCGGGATTCGCCGCGAGCGTGTCGGTGGAAGGCAACTGCTCGGAGAAAGAGATATCGAAACGGACACCATACTTGCTCTCGAAGGCTTGCAGATGCTCAGCGATATGCTGGCGGAAAAGGGGAAGATGCTGGTGCGAAACCGTGAAATGGAGGTGTACCATTCCCTTACTCGCCGCATACAATGCACCTTCTACCATATGTTCCAAGGCAGGCGTGCGGACACCATCACGGTAGCGGTGGAACGCAAGCAAGCCCTTGGGCAATTCGCCATAGTGCATATCCTCCAAGAGATAGCGCACTGCCTCCTGACCTGTCTTGCCCGCCAAGTCCTGTCCAAAGGCGAAATCATCCATATGCGTAAGAAACTCCTGTACGAAAGCAGTCTCCTCGCCATCTTCTACATACTGGAACAAATTCTTGAACATACGGCTTGCCGCCCCGCTGGCTGGCACGAATTTCAGAATATTATGCCCCTCTTCCAAATAGTCCTGCCAAATACGGATATACTCCTCCTGCTCTTTCTTGGTAGGCACAAGAATGCCCTCCTTGGCAGAGGCGGGTGCTACGATGTCCAAAGCAGGAAAACCCGTGCGGAAATGGTGTAGTTGCTCCTCAGCCGTGGCAACAGAAATGCCACGTGCCTCCAACTGTTCTAAATCTTGCTGATTAAATACGGTAGTCATGGTATAATACGATTTAATTATAGAATATGTTTTCTTTGTACGCTATAACAACGAATGCGGCTATGCGTCTGCAAAGATACTATTTTTTCTACGGATACGCAAGTATTTTCTGCAAAAAGGACGTTTTTATCACTTTTGCGGACGTTTACAGACCAGTAGGTGACCAATATTTCACACTGAAAAACAGTGCGGAGAACTGTTTTTAATTCCAAGATGTATTCTTACTCGTAGTTTTATGTTCCTTATATTTTCCATTTCTGCCAACACAATCGCGTAGTTTTAAAGTTTGTCATATAGCCCACATTTGGTTATATCGTAAAAAATGAGTAACTTTGCAGCGTAAAAACACACAACTATGAATACCTTTACACAATTGAGCATTGATTTAGCCAATCAACGCAACTATTTAGATCTACTGTTCCGTGTCTATCCATTAGCACCAGATTCGGTTCGTGAAATAAATTCTGACCTGTGGGAAGCCATTGAACACTATTATAATTCACACTTAAATACAGAACTATTCCAGGCACTATTAGAGTTGGATTTATTTCCTATCAAAGATGGATACGTCCCGTATTTTCGGCGAGACAAAAGTGCCATAGACAGAAATCCAGAAACCATCAATCGCATATGCGGAAGGATTTACGAATTAGGTTTGGATAAATTATACGAGCGTTGTAGTCAGCCCAAAGAAACAAATCGACAAATGGGACCGCTTTTCAGGAATTGGATAAAAAGCGGCGTCCTTGGAATACTACCCATAGACAAAGAAAAATTCTTGCAAAATAAGGGAAACGCTATATTAGATGGGTCTGACAAAGATCTAATGGAGTTTGCACAAAATTATTTAGGGTACACAAGAAATAAAGGTTTGGACTTCCTTGCTCGTTTCAATGGAAAATATGTCATAGGTGAAGCAAAATTCATTTCTGATGAAGGAGGACATCAAAACGACCAATTTTTAGATGCTTTGACAACCATTTCTTCACCACTCAACAGTAATGCAAAAGCAATCGGTATTTTAGATGGTGTACTATATATTCCTGGAAGAAAAAAATGTACACGACCATCACACAAAATGACGTTCCCGTTATGAGTGCTTTATTTTTGAGAGAATATCTATATTCGCTATGATTTGCTATGAATAATAATTTACTAATACAAGGAGATAACTTACGGAGTATGCAGTGGCTGATAGATAACGGCTACGCAGGAAAAATAGATTTAGTATATATAGACCCTCCTTTTGCTACTGGAGGAAAGTTCTCAATAGATGCTTCAGGCAGAGTTTCCACTATCAGTGCCTCAAATGATGGTGTCGTAGCATATGGTGACACCCTACGAGGTAACGCGTTCATTGAGTATCTACGTGTACGCATAAAACTAATACACACACTGCTATCTGAAAGAGGTTCTTTCTATCTACACATAGACTACAAAATAGGACATTACGTAAAAGTAATGTTAGATGAGGTGTTTGGTATAGAAAACTTCCGAAACGATATTACCCGTATCAAATGCAATCCCAAAAATTTTGACCGAGTTGGCTACGGAAATATAAAGGATGTTATTTTCTTTTATACAAAGGGGAAACATCCTATATGGAACGATCCACGAACCCCCTATACTGAAGAAGAATTAAAAATTGCATACGCGAAAATAGACAAAAACGGACGACGCTATACGACTGTACCTCTGCACGCCCCAGGTGAGATTAAAGACGGCTCCACTAATCAATTATTCAAGGGAATACTTCCACCAAAAGGACGGCATTGGCGTTGCTCAGTAGCGGAACTAGAAAAATTAGACAAACAAGGGCTAATAGAATGGTCAAATACGGGTAATCCGCGCAAAATCAACTATGCTGATAGCATCCTGGCAAACGTGTACAAGACATATGGGATTTCAAAGATCCAATGTACCCCTCCTATCCTACGCAAAAGAACATAGATATGCTTCGTTTCATCATAGAAACATCTTCCGCAAAAAATTCTATTGTAATGGATTGTTTTTGCGGTTCAGGCTCTACACTGTCTGCGGCACATAGTTGCGGCAGGAAATGGATAGGCATTGACCGTTCTCCTATCGCAATTGAAATAACACGGAAACAATTTGATTTTAGCAACACGCTATTTGACAGCAAAGTATATGATTTTATATCGTTAGCAAACGACTAATACTACACATTTTAATTCAATCCTATTTTGCTGTTATAAAACGAAAAGGATCGTAAGGAAAGTGGAAGATAAGCGCACTATTCGGGCTGTGAGATACGGAAATCGGTGAACAGCACATGGTTCTCTAATAAGCGCAGACCGAAATGTCCGTCCCCCTCACGCGGCACAATGGGCAAACGGAACAGTTCCTCGCCATTGATTGCATAGGTGGTTGTGTCGTGGGAAACGCGAATCTGCACCTCGTACCACACAGCAGGCGACAGCAGATGCGCCGAGTCGGTATATTCATGGATGACAGGACGCGCCTCGGCATCCGCCGTCGTCTCGGTCGCACCGAAATACTTGCGGAAACGGGTGGTAGAATTATTATTACCGCCATAGCCCACGTAGAACAAAGTGAGCGTCTTATAACGCGGGAAAATGCCCTTGCGCCACTCGCTGCGCGCAAAGAGATTGTCAGGGGATGCAGGGTCGTTGGCTGCCCAAAAGCAATTCATATCACTCAGACGGTCGTAGGCACTGCCGCACATAGGCATGCAGATACGGTAGGTAATCGTATAGTCGCCTGTCAAACGCGGGCGATACCACAAGGTGAGCCCTTGGGGAGAGGAGATCTCCATCGTATCCGCAGACACACGTATCTGCACCGCATCGGAAGCGTCTTCTGCCACCCAATCCGCCAAGGAGAGTTGCGCACGCAGCATCCATGGGAACAGCAAACAAAAGGTAGTGAACAGCACACGATAGACAAGACGGGACATAAGCGAAGAGATTACATAGGAAGGGTTATAAACGGCTTATAAGAGGACTTGGAGTTCATCCAAAGAGGCGAAAGTGCGCCAACCCAATTGCTGTGCGGGCAAACGGTTTGCCTCCAAGTCGTCCACGAAATAGAAGGTCTGGTCGCCCTCACGCTGGCGAATGGCGGCATCCACGGTCTGGTAGATACGCATATCGGGTTTGGCAAGATGGAGCAAATGGGAAGCGAAACAATGGTCGAACATAGACAGGTCGTAATGGTCGAAGACGTGCTGCCAATGGAGGGCGTTGTTGTTGCTCAACATATACAGGCGATGTCCCTGCGCCCTCCACGCACGTATCTGCGCCAACCGCTCCGCAGGAATGCCGCCGTGCATACTATTCCACGCCGCAACGACCTGCTCGCGCGTGGTACCCTCGTGGGAATGCGCAAGGATAGCACGAACGAACGCCTCCGTCGTGATATCCCCCTTCTCGTACTGCTCCATCAGACTGTCTTGTGTGCCTTCTGCATTGCCCTGCAAGCCCAACACCTTCGCCATATTCTCTCTGCCCATCATTTGCTCAAAACGCGACAAGCACTCGGGCATATTGTGGTTCATCAAGACCCCACCCAAATCCAATATAATTACCATAGAAATCGTTACTTTTTAACGGGGTCGCAGGTAAGGTCTATCCCCAATTTACGGAATATCTTTCTATCCACCTCAGACAGCATGACCGTAGAATGCACCTGACAGCCAGCCAACTGCGGCAATGCCTCCAAGGTGAGGCGGCAGTTCTCGTCGTTGAGCGAGAGGACAGAGAGTGCGACCAGCACCTCATCGGTATGCAGACGCGGATTGTTGCCACGAAGGTAGGCAATCTTGGTATGCTGGATAGGCGTAATCATCTCCTGCGGAATGAGTTTGACCTCGTGGGGAATGCCTGCCAGATGCTTGGTAGCATTGAGCAGCAAGGCAGCACTCGACCCCAAGAGTTCGCCTGCCTGCGCCGTAATAATCGTACCATCGTGGAACTCTATCGCCGAAGAGGCAACGCCCAAAGACTGCTCGCGGCGTTCCTTTGCCGCCACCGTCACACGACGGTACGCACTATTGATTCCCACCTGCTTGAACAGCAAGGCAATCTTGTTGACCTCCTGCTCACTGCCTGTTCCCAAGGCGAAATCGTCCAAGGCATTGTAGTAGCGACGGATAATCTCCTGCTTGCCTGCCTCACAGCAAGCCGCATCGTCCACGATACACGCCCCCACCATATTCACGCCCATATCCGTAGGCGACTTATAGGGATTCTCTCCATAAATGCCTGTAAATAGGGCATCCAGGACAGGGAATATCTCAATATCACGGTTGTAGTTGATAGCCGTCTTGCCATACGCTTCCAGATGGAATGGGTCTATCATATTCACATCGTTGAGATCTGCCGTAGCCGCCTCATAGGCGATATTCACAGGATGCTTAAGCGGCAGACTCCATACAGGGAAGGTCTCGAACTTCGCATACCCCGCCTCACGCCCACGGGTATGCTCGTTGTACAACTGCGAAAGGCAGACCGCCATCTTGCCACTACCAGGACCAGGTGCGGTAACGATGACCAAGGGGCGTGTGGTAACGACATAATCGTTCTTACCAAAACCCTCGTCGGAGTCGATCAACTCGACGTTATGCGGATAGCCCTCGATGGTATAGTGGTAGTAGGTGGTGATACCCAAGCGCTCTAAACGCTGGCGATAGACATCCGCCGACTTCTGCCCGCTATAATGGGTAATGACGACCGAAGATACCAAGAAACCCCGCTGCATAAACTCATCACGCAGCCGCAACACATCCTCGTCGTAGGTGATGCCCAAGTCCTGACGTACCTTGTTCTTCTCTATATCCAAAGCAGAGATGACAATGACTATCTCCATCTGCTCGCGCAACTGAGTGAGCATCGCCAACTTGCTATCGGGCTTGAAGCCAGGCAAGACACGGCTGGCATGGTAGTCGTCGAACAACTTACCCCCCAACTCAAGATATAACTTATTGCCGAACTGCGCAATACGTTCTTTGATATGCTCCGACTGGATACGGATATATTTCTCGTTGTCAAATGCTGTCACGGTGGCTGTCATTTAATAGGTTCGTTGTTTGCTGCATGATTCACGCCATCGAAGCAGTAGGTGCAGACCTTGCACTTAGGTAGTCCGATGGCTTGGACGAGATCCTCCAATTTGGTAAACTTCAACGAATTGAGATTGAAACGCTTGCTGATAGCGGATACCAGACGGTTGTACTCGGGCGAGTCGGTAACGGTATATGCCTTGATGCGTTCGGGATTGTTGGCCGCCTCCATACCCTCGAACTCCGCAATGAAACGGCGGGTGATGAGTTCCATATCCGACTTGGATGCTGTGAAATTGAGGAAAGGGCAACCATAGAACAAGGGAGGGCTGGCGATACGCATATGCACCTCAGCGGCACCCGCTTCTTTAAGACATTTGGTGTTGTCTTTGAGTTGCGTGCCACGGACGATGGAATCGTCGCAGAAAAGAACACGCTTACCACGCAGGATGGACTGGTTGTGTATCAGTTTCATCTTCGCCACCAGATCGCGCATCTCCTGACGGGAGGGGGTGAAGGAACGAGGCCAAGTGGGCGTATATTTGGATATGGCACGCTGGTAAGGGATGCCTTTTCCAGCTGCATATCCTACCGCCATGCCTATTCCCGAGTCGGGGATACCACATGCGCAATCGACCTCCACATCGTCGTTCTTGCCCATAAGATAGCCTGTGGCGTTGCGTACCTGCTCCGCATTACGTCCTTCGTAATCGCTGGTAGGGAAACCATAATATACCCAAAGGAACGAACAGATCTGCATCGTCTCTTCGGGTTGACGCAAGACCTCCATCCTATCGGCATGGATACGGACAATCTCGCCCGCACCGAGGAAATGCTCTGTCTGGAAGCCAAGATTGCAGAAGGAAGTTGTCTCGCTGGCCACCGCATAGGCGGCCTCACCACTTTCGGCAGTACGTCTGCCTACAACGATAGGAGTGCGACCATATCTGTCGCGCGCAGCAATGATGCCACTCTCCGTGAGGAGCAGGATGCTACACGAACCATCTATCTGCTGGAAGACATTCTCGATACCCTCAACGAAGTTCCTGCCCTTGACGATAAGCAGTCCGACGAGTTCGGTGGGATTGATACGCCCGCTGCTGAACTCGCTGAGGTGCATATTCTCTTCGAGGAGGTGCGCTACGATTTCTTCTGCGTTGTTGATACGCCCGACGGTGCTGACGGCGAAACGCCCAAGATGAGAGTTGAACAGAAGGGGCTGCGCATCCGTGTCGGAGATAACCCCGATACCTGCAAGTCCCGCAAATCCAGATAGTTCGTCCTCGAACTTGGTGCGGAAAGGCGCACTCTGAATGCTGTGTATGACGCGCTTGAAACCACTCTGCTCGTCATACGTAGCCATACCCGCACGCCGTGTGCCGAGATGGCTGTGATAGTCGGTGCCATAAAAAACATCCGTGACGCAAGATGTCGTAGACACCTCGCCAAAAAAACCTGCCATACGTAACTATTGTTTTATGCCTTGCGGCGTTAGGTTGTATCAGAGAGTATCGAGGTATGTCTGCACGTTGTGTTCGATACGTGCGGTGATGTCAGTCTGCGTGTTGTCCAACTGCAGTTTCTCGCCAGTGATATGCTCGTAGAGTTCGACATAGCGCGCCGTGATACCCGCTACGACCTCTTCGGTCATCTCGGGCACCTGCTGCCCCTCCTTGCCTTGGAAACCATTGTCCATCAGCCATTCACGTACGAACTCCTTGCTCAACTGCTTCTGCGGCTCGCCTGCTGCAAAACGTTCCGCGTAGCCCTCGGCATAGAAATAACGGCTGGAATCGGGCGTATGTACCTCATCCATCAGCATAATCGTGCCGTTGTGTTTGCCGAACTCATACTTGGTGTCCACCAAAATGAGTCCCTGCTTCGCCGCAATCTCCTGCCCGCGTGCGAACAACGCCAAAGCATACTGCTCCAACAAGGCATACTCCTCCGCAGGCACAAGCCCTTTGGCAATGATTTCCTCACGCGAGATGTCCTCGTCGTGCATACCTATCTCCGCCTTGGTGGTCGGGGTGATGATAGGCGTAGGGAACGCCTCGTTCTCACGCATCCCCTCGGGCAGACGCACGCCACAGATTTCGCGCACACCACTCTTATACGCACGCCATGCAGAGCCACAAAGATAGCCACGCACAATCATCTCCACAGGATAGCCCTCACAGCGGAGACCCACCGTTACCATCGGATCGGGCGTTGCCAGTTTCCAGTTGGGCAGGATGTCGCGGGTGGCATCCAGGAATTTCGCAGCAATCTGATTGAGAATCTGCCCCTTGAAAGGAATGCCCTTGGGTAGAATCACATCGAATGCGGAGATACGGTCTGTTGCCACCATAACAAGACGGTCGCTACCTAAGAAATACACATCACGCACCTTGCCGTGATATACTCCTGTCTGCGCAGGAAAAGAAAATTGAGTGGATGTCAGTGCTTCCATTGTAGGAATATTTATGTTGTTGAGAATGGATATTTATAACTTGTTGATTGAATTGCAAGTCGTGCTGCTGTGATACCCATCATTAAGGTAATGCACGCTAAGCATAACTATTAAAAAGTATTAGAAAAATAAGCAATAATTGCCGTGGAACAATCCGCTACCTAACCCCGACCTGACCTACAGTTGACCGCTACCTGACCGCTCGTGGAACATGTGGAACACTTTGAGGACATCGGGAATATGACGGGAAGAAATTTTAACACTTTGCTTTTAGGGTTTACAGTTATTTTCATTTGGTAAACGGAGTATGTATAGTAGCATCACGAAGACAAAGGCTTACTTGTATTCGTCCCACGCCTTGATTTCCAACTGGTTGATATCTATGGAGCAGAACGCATTGATGAATGCGGCTGCCAAGCGTGCATTGGTTATCAGCGGGATATTGAGGTCTATCGCCCCGCGACGCACATGGTAGCACACATCGTTCATAGGATTGGATACAATATCTTTCGGCACACTTACCACAAGTTCAATGGTCTTTGAGTGGAGCAAATCGAGCGCTTGCGGCTGCCCCTCTTCGCCTGGCTGATAGACCGTGATATTCGGAACACCTGCCTCGTTGAGGAAATGGCTCGTGCCTTTGGTCGCATATATCGTGTAGCCCTTGACCACCAACTGTTTGACCGAATTGAGCATCTGCGCCTTCTGCTTGGCATCACCAATGGAGACAAGCACATTCTTCTTGGGTACACGCAAGCCCACGGACAGCATAGACGTAAGCAAAGCGGCATTGGCATCCTCACCCAAGCAACCAACCTCACCCGTAGATGCCATATCTACACCGATAATCGGGTCGGCTTTCTGCAAGCGGTTGAACGAGAACTGCGAGGCCTTGACACCCACATAGTCGAAGTCGAACAACGACTTGTTGGGTTTCTCCACAGGCAAACCGAGCATGATACGCGTGGCAATATCAATCAAGTTGATTTTAAGCACCTTGCTGACAAACGGGAACGAACGAGAGGCACGCAAATTGCACTCGATGACCTTGATTTCGTTGTCCCGCGCAAGATACTGGATATTGAAAGGCCCCGATATATTCAACTCGCGCGCAATCTGTCCGCTGATTTTCTTGATACGCCGCACGGTCTCCACATAGAGTTTCTGCGCAGGGAACTGGATAGTGGCATCGCCCGAGTGGACACCCGCAAACTCGATATGCTCGGAGATGGCATAGGCGATGATTTCACCTTCTTTTGCCACGGCATCCATCTCCACCTCCTTGGTATTGAGCATGAATTTGGAAATCACCACAGGGTGTTTCTTGCTCACCGTGGCCGCCAATTTGAGGAAACGCTCCAGTTCGTTCTGATTGGAGCAGACATTCATCGCTGCACCCGACAGCACGTAAGAAGGACGCACCAGGACAGGGAAACCGACTTTCTCTATGAAACGATGGACATCCTCCATAGAGGTCAGCGCACTCCATTCGGGCTGGTCAACGCCTATGCGGTCGAGCATGGCAGAGAACTTGTCTCTATCCTCGGCACGGTCGATAGACCGCGCTGTCGTACCCAAGATAGGCATACACTGCGCATCCAATTTCAGCGCCAAGTTATTAGGAATCTGTCCGCCCGTGGAGACAATGACACCATGAGGATTCTCCAACTCGAGGATATCCATCACGCGCTCGAAGGTCAACTCATCGAAATAGAGACGGTCGCACATATCATAATCGGTGGACACGGTCTCGGGATTGTAGTTGATCATCACCGAGCGGTAGCCATTCTCACGGATGGTTTTCAGCGCCTGCACACCACACCAGTCGAACTCCACGGAAGAACCGATGCGATACGCGCCCGAGCCAAGCACCACCACGGAGCGTTTGTCGCCACTGTACGTCACATCGCTATCCGTACCCGAATAGGTGAGGTAAAGGTAGTTGGTCTGCGCAGGGAACTCGCCCGCAAGCGTATCTATCTGCTTCACCACAGGCAGCACGCCCAGAGACTTGCGGTACTCGCGGACAACTATCACCGCCTGATCCATATCCATCTGCTCGCCCAAGCCCAATGCCTTGGCAATCTGAAAATCGGAGAACCCACGCACTTTCGCTTCACGCAATAGCGTCGCATCCAAGGCATTCATATCTGGCAGAGCCTGCAAAGCCGCATCGATACGGCAGATATTCTGCAACTTCTGCAAGAACCACGCATCTATCTTCGTCAGTTCGTGCAAACGCTCTATGGTATAGCCGCTACGCAATGCCTGCGAGAGGAAGAATATACGCTTGTCGGTAGGCGCGGAAAGCGCACGATCCAAGTCATCTACCTGCAAGGCTTTGTTCTCGGTGAAGCCGTGCATACCCTGCCCTATCATACGCAATCCCTTCTGGATAGCATCCTCAAAGGTACGCCCGATTGCCATTACCTCGCCCACGGATTTCATAGACGAGCCTAACTCTCTGTCCACCCCGCGGAACTTACCCAAATCCCAACGGGGCAACTTGCAAACAACATAGTCGAGCGCAGGTTCAAAGAAAGCCGATGTGGTCTTGGTGACGCTGTTCTTCAACTCAAACAGGCCATACCCCATCGACAATTTCGCTGCCACGAATGCCAGAGGATAGCCCGTGGCCTTGGATGCCAATGCAGACGAACGCGACAAGCGCGCATTGACCTCTATCACACGGTAGTCCTCGGAATTGGGGTCGAACGCATACTGTACGTTACACTCGCCCACAATGCCGATATGGCGTATTATCTTGATTGCCAATGCGCGCAACTTATGATACTCCGAGTTGGTCAGCGTCTGGGAGGGAGCAATCACGATTGACTCTCCCGTATGGATGCCCAGCGGGTCGAAATTCTCCATATTGCATACCGTGATACAGTTGTCGTACCTATCGCGCACCACCTCGTATTCTATCTCTTTCCACCCTTTCAGGCTCTTCTCCACCAACACCTGGGAGGAGAACGAGAAGGCTTTTTCCGCCAACTTATTGAGTTGCTCCTCGTTGTCGCAGAAGCCCGAACCGAGCCCGCCGAGCGCATACGCGGCACGCAAGATGACAGGATAGCCCAGACGCGCTGCTGCAAACCGTGTTTCCTCAATCGTGAGACACGCCTCGCTCTGTATGGTCTTCACCCCTATCTCATCCAGACGCTCAACGAAGCGTTCACGGTCTTCGGTATCGATAATCGCTTGCACAGGCGTACCCAATACCTCCACACCATACTGCGTCAGGATACCTTCTTTGTAGAGGCTCACGCCGCAGTTGAGGGCTGTCTGTCCGCCAAAGGAGAGCAGGATGCCATCGGGACGTTCCTTTTCAATCACCTTGGTTACAAAGAACAGCGATACGGGCAAGAAGTAGATCTTGTCCGCCACGCCTTCGCTCGTCTGCACCGTCGCGATATTGGGGTTGATAAGCACCGTGTAAACACCCTCCTCACGCAATGCTTTGAGTGCTTGTGAACCCGAGTAGTCAAATTCTCCTGCCTCGCCAATCTTCAAGGCACCCGAACCAAGTATCAGTACTTTTTTCATGTATATGTAATGCGGTATTAAGCGTTAGTAAACGTTGGAAGGATTAGAGTAGTTGCACAAAATCGTCGAATAGGAACTCTGTATCCACAGGACCTGCGCAGGCTTCGGGATGGAACTGCGCAGAGAACCAAGGGTTCGTCTTGTGGCGAATACCTTCGTTGGAGCCATCGTTCATATTCACGAAATAGGGTTCCCAATCAGGAGATAGCGTAGTTGTATCCACAGCATAGCCATGGTTCTGCGTGGTGATGAAACAGCGCGTGCTGTCAACCTGCTGCACAGGCTGGTTGTGGCTACGATGTCCGTATTTGAGTTTGTAGATAGTAGCCCCTGCGGCTTTGCCCAGCAGTTGATTGCCCATACAGATACCCATGCACGGACGCACCTCGGGACTTGCCAGAAACTTGCGTATGTTTGCCACAGTCGCTTCACAGGTATCCGGGTCGCCAGGACCGTTGGCAAGAAAGAGCCCATCGAACGCCAAGGTATTGAAATCGTAGTCCCAAGGCACGCGGATAACCTCCACACCCCGTTTTATCAAGCAACGGAGGATATTCTGCTTCACGCCACAATCCACCAGCACCACCTTTTTCGCAGCCCCCTCATTGTAGCGGATAATCTGCTGGCACGAAACCTGTGCCACGAAATTAACTCCCTCGTACTCAGCCTTAGGCTGCACCTCGGGCGCATCGTCAAAGATAATCTGCCCCATCATCACGCCATGCTCGCGCAGGCACTTGGTCAGCGCACGGGTGTCAATACCCGTAATGCCTGGTACGTGCTCGCGCTTCAGCCAATCGGCAAGACTCTCGGCTGCATTCCAATGGGAATAGTCCGTGCTGTAATCGCTGACAATGATTGCCGAAGCATGTATCTTCTCGCTCTCCATATAGGTGGCAAGCCCGTTCGGTTCAATGGTGAAAGGCGGCACACCGTAGTTGCCCACCAAAGGAAAGGTAAGCACCATCAACTGCCCTGCGTAGGAAGGGTCGGTGAGGCTCTCGGGGTAGCCCATCATGGCCGTATTGAACACCACCTCGCCTGCCACCGCCTGCTCATAGCCAAAGGATGTCCCGTGGAACTCGGTGCCATCCGATAATCGTAAGGTTACTTTCTTGCCCATGTCTGTCTTATCGTATAATGGTTTCGTCGCGGTTGGGGCCGACGGAGATGATACGCACATACACGCCCGTCTCCTGCTCTATGAAGAGGATGTAGTCTTTGAGCGCCTGCGGCAACTCTTCGTACGTGCGGCAGGAAGATATATCGCATTTCCAGCCTGGGAACTCGCGGTACACAGGCGTGATATTCTCCGCATCGGCATCCATAGGGAAATAGTCGATCTGACGTCCGTTCTGCCAATAGCCCACACAGACCTTGATGGTATCGAAATCGCCCAAGCAGTCGGCCTTCATCATGATAAGCGATGTCGTGCCGTTCATCATGACCGTGTATTTGAGTGCCACAAGGTCGAGCCAGCCGCAACGGCGCGGACGTCCTGTGGTAGCCCCGAACTCGTGTCCTATGCGACGCAGGGTTTCGCCCGTCTCGTCGTGCAACTCCGTGGGGAAAGGCCCTTCGCCCACACGTGTGCAATACGCCTTGAAGATGCCGTACACCTCGCCGATATGGCAGGGTGCAACCCCCAAGCCCGTGCAGACGCCTGCGCAAAGGGTGTTGGACGAGGTGACGAAGGGATAAGTGCCAAAGTCCACATCCAGGAGCGAGCCTTGTGCGCCCTCTGCCAGGATAGAACGGTCTGTTTCGAGCATACGGTTGACCTCCACCTCGTTGTCTATCATCTGGAACTGTCTGAGTTGTTCACACGCCTGCAACCACGCGCTGTCGTCGGGCAACTCAATGCCTCCCAACAGTTCACGGTGTGCGTCACGCAAAGCGTGGTAGCGCGCCATGAAATCAGGACGCAGTATGTCGCCCACACGCAAGCCGTTGCGTGCAGCCTTGTCCGTATAGGCAGGACCGATACCCTTGCCCGTCGTGCCGACCTTCTGGTCGCCCTTTTTCTGCTCCGATGCCGCGTCTAACAGACGGTGGGTAGGGAGAATCAGATTAGCGCGCTTGGCGATCTGCAAACGGCTCTTCACGTCCACACCCATCTTCTCTATCGCGCGTATCTCCTCCAACAGTATCAAAGGGTCGATGACCACGCCGTTGCCTATGATATTGGTCGTTCCCGAACGGAATATACCCGAAGGCACGGTGTGTAGCACGAAACTGAGGTCTCCAAAATAGATGGAGTGACCCGCATTTGGCCCGCCCTGAAAGCGCGCTACGGCATCATACTTCGGAGTGAGCACATCTACGATTTTTCCTTTGCCCTCATCTCCCCATTGCATTCCCAATACGACATCAATTGTTTTCATATTTCTCTGGATTGTGTATGTTTTACGTATCTATAACTGTGCATTATCAGGCAAAGACCTGCCGGAAGATATAATCCACATTCTTCATATAATAGTCCAGGGTGAAACACTGGTCTATCTCCTCGGGCGTGAGGTGCTCAATGATAGCAGGCGTGGCCTTCAGATGGTCTTGCATCTCGCCTCCCTCCATCAGGGTCTTCATCGCCACGGGCTGCACCAAGTCGTATGCCTGCTCGCGCACAAAGCCCTTCTCTATCAGCGCATTCATCACGCGCTGCGCAAAAATCGCGCCATGCGTCAGTCCTATATTGTGGAGCATATGCTCGGGATAGACCACCAGATTGTCCAGTATCCCCTCGAAACGCGCCAGCATATAATCCAGCAGCATGGTTGCATCGGGCAGGATGATACGCTCGGTGGAAGAATGGCTGATGTCGCGCTCGTGCCACAGCGCGATATTCTCGCCCGCCGTACACATATACCCTCGCATCACACGCGCACAGCCGCAGATATTCTCCGACGAAATCGGGTTGCGCTTATGGGGCATAGCGGACGAACCTTTCTGCCCTTTGCGGAAGGCTTCCTCCACCTCTCTGACCTCCTGACGCTGCATGTTGCGAATCTCCAATGCCATCTGCTCGAGCGTGCCTGCGATCACCGCCAGGGTAGCGAGGTAGAACGCATGGCGGTCGCGCCCCAAGACCTGCGTGGCGATATGTGCCGACTCTATGCCAAGGTGCTCGCAGACATACTGCTGTATGGCGGGCGGTATATTGGCATAGTTGCCCACCGCACCCGACAGTTTGCCCGCCTCCACGCCTTTGGCAGCCATCTCAAAACGCGCCACGTTGCGCTGCATCTCCTCGTACCACAACGCCCATTTCAATCCGAAACTCGTCACGTCGGCATGCATGCCATGGGTGCGTCCGATGACAGGCGTGTATTGGAACTCATAGGCGCGGCGACGCAACACCTCCAAGAAACGCGCAAGGTCGGCACGCAGGATTTCGTTTGCCTGCTTGAGCAGGTAGCCATTGGCGGTATCCACCACGTCGGTGGAGGTCAACCCATAGTGTACCCACTTGCGCTCTTCGCCCAACGACTCGCTCACGGCACGCGTGAACGCCACCACATCGTGGCGGGTGGTCTCCTCTATCTCACGGATGCGCGCTACGTCAAAGCGCGCTTTCTCGCGCAGCAGGCGCACATCCTCGGCAGGAATGATGCCCAGAGAAGACCATGCCTCCGCAGCAAGTATCTCCACCTCCAAATAGGCATTAAACTTATTCTCTTCTGTCCAGATGCCTCGCATAGCGGGGCGGGAATAACGGTCTATCATATACCTCTCAATTTACAATATATTCACTGTCAACGCATTATAACTTGCTTCGGCTTTTGCCAATGCCTCCTGTACGTCTCTGCCACGCGCCAGCACGACGCCAAAACGCCTATGTCCACGTACCTCGGGCTTGCCAAACAGGCGTATCTGCACCCCAGGTAGCGACAGGGCTTTCTCCAATCCGCCTATCTCCACCTTGTCGGTATCTCCCTCTATCACGATGGCTTTGGAAGCGGACGCACCCAAGAACTGCACCTCGGGGATAGGCAGACCCAACACCGCACGCGCATGGAGCGCGAACTCCGACAGGTCTTGCGAAATCATGGTCACCATACCTGTATCGTGCGGGCGCGGGGAAACCTCCGAGAATATCACCTCATCGCCACGGACAAACATCTCCACCCCGAAGATGCCATAGCCTCCCAGTGCATCGGTGATTTGGCGGGCAATATGCTGTGCCTGCGCCTTTGCCTCTGCCGACATCGCCTGCGGCTGCCACGACTCACGGTAGTCGCCATCCACCTGGTGGTGCCCCACAGGCTCCAAGAACAAGGTGCCACTGACGGTACGCACGGTAAGGAGCGTAATCTCGTAGTCGAAGTGTATAAAGCCCTCCACGATTACGCGCCCTGCGCCTGCCCTGCCTCCCTGCTGACTCTGCTGCCAGGCATGCTCCACCGCCTCGGGGTCGGCAGTACGGAGCGTGGTCTGACCATGCCCCGAAGAAGACATGATAGGCTTGACCACACAGGGAATACCTACCTGCTCCACCGCCGCCAGGAACTCCTCCTTGGTGTCGGCAAAGCGATAGGGTGCCGTGGGCAGATGGAGTTGCTCGGCTGCCATTCTACGTATCGCCTCCCTGTTCATAGTAAGAAAAGCCGCGTTAGCCGTAGGGATAACGCGGTAACCTTCTTGTTCCAATTCGACGAGTGTAGGGGTGGCAATAGCCTCCACTTCTGGGATGATAAGGGAGGGATGCTCTGTCTCAACTATTTTTCGGAGCGCATTGCCGTCCAGCATATTGAACACATGTGCGCGGTGGGCGACCTGCATTGCCGGCGCATTGGCGTACTTATCGCACGCAATCACCTCTACCCCCAGACGCTGCAACTCAATGGTAATCTCTTTGCCAAGTTCGCCACTGCCGAGCAAGAGCGCTCGCGTAGCCACTGGCGTAAGCGGAGTTCCTAATGTCATTTCTATATATGATGTATGGTAATATCCGAAATAAGTCCGAAATCGAGTGCAAAGGTACTGCTTTTTTTTGAGATACGCAAATATTGCTCGACTTTTCATTCCGATTTTGTCTATTCTTCTGGTTCTGCGCATGTTACATGCGTCCACCCCACTGCACACGCCCTGCTTTTTCGCTTTCCCCACGGCAGCCAATGGCAGTATGTGAGCAAGCAAAAACCAACAACTACAAAACATGCTATATATCAATAAACTACGCTTTCCATTCGGCAGTTTGGGGGCATTTCGTTCGGCAGTTTGAGGCGGAAACGTTCGGCAGTTTGAGGATTTTCAGATAACATACACACTATACCTTTTAGGGTTTCAAACAGTTAATCGGTACTACATACACACCATCGGGACGCTTATAGGCATAGTTTCCCACTCCCACTACGACCATAAGGAATGCTGGTTTCTTCATCTTTGTCGTGTCTATAATATCGGCTAATTTTTTCAACGTGGTAGCCCCAATCTCTATATTTTCTTCACCACCCAATTTTACTTCAATCAATCCGTAGTTTCCATCTCGTCGATGCATAACAGCATCACATTCCAACCCATTTGCATCGCGGTAGTGATATACCTTTGCCTTTAATATATCCGCATATACCCGTAAGTCTCGCATAACCAATGTCTCGAAGAACAGTCCCATCGTGCGCAAATCTCCCATCAAATCATTGGGGCTCACTCCCAAAGAAGCCACTGCTATACTCGAATCTATGAAATAGCGTGTATCCGAAGTTCGTATTGCTGCTTTTGAGCGCAAATTAGGATTCCACGCCGGCATATCTTCCAGGACAAAAATTCGATTGAGTGCAGTGATATACGAGGCTATCGTATCTGGGCTGGTCGTTGCGCCTTCGTTTTCTCTAAGGTCTGCCGCCAATGTCGAATAGTTTGCGCTTGTGGCTTGATGACGCGCTAACGACCGAAGCAAGCGCATTGTCGTTTCTGATGAACGCCGCACTTCATCAACACGGTGAATATCTATTTGCACTATATCTTCCACATAATCAAATGCCAACTCTAATGCCAGCACATTATTTTGGTTTACCGCTTGTGGAAATCCACCTCGACAGATTAAAAACGCCAATTGTTCCAATGTATTACCTCCATCTATACGGACAACTCCTATCTCTTCCTGCCCAAAGAGGTCTGCCACGCTCACCTTTCCGACACTGTCTCCCGATTCCCACAATGACATCGGGCGCATTTTGAGCCGTGCATATCGTCCTGTGCCGCTATGCACAAACATCTTAGAATCCACAGGCACTGAACTGCCCGTCATGATAAACTGCCCGCATTCACCACGGCTATCCACTTCCGAGCGTACAGCATCCCACAACGATGGCAACGTCTGCCACTCATCAAACAAGCGAGGAGTGTCTCCCAAAAGTAATTGATGCGAATCAATAGCCGTCATCGCCTTGCTTTGGTTCAGCACCTGTGTATCTCCCAAGTTCAGCACACTCTTTGCTTGCTGTTTAGCAGTAGTGGTTTTGCCACACCACTTAGGACCTTCTACCAATACTGCCCCTTTGCGCGCCAAGCACTCGCCTAACAGCACATCTGCCACCCGTTTTCTATACCTCATAAGCACATTTTTGAAAAATCGCTGCAAAGATACTAATAATAAACGATTTACGCAAATTTTCATTCTAAAAAAAACGTTCCATTCGGCAGTTTGGGGGCATTTCGTTCGGCAGTTTGAGGCGGAAACGTTCGGCAGTTTGAGGAAATAAAGAAAAACGTGTAGCATTCCGAACGCCATTTTCAATGCGATTTTTGGCACTCGCTCCCACCAGGCGGCTGCACCGCAGGAACAAGACAGCCTTGCGGCTGTTGGCAGGGGCGGTGGGCGAATAGCAACCCTATATTACATTCCTTGTCTGCGGACAACGGACAATTGTATGGGAAATAGGGGTAAAAAAGCCGTTTTGAAAGGAGGTCTTGGTTTAGTTATTTTAACAATCAGACAGGCGTGTTTCTGCTCAAAACCAGCTTTTTGACCGCATTTTTGCCATTTCATGTTGCGATTATGTTCCGCTTATGTTGCGGCTATGTTGCGGCTATGTTGCGGGTATGTTACGGTAAAGACAGACAATTGACAGTCAATTGACACAGAAGAGGCTATTATATAAATTATGTTAATATCCAAGAGAAGAAAAAAAAGGGAGGGAATTGAATGGGGAGGAAAGGTTTTTTCGAGGGGATGAGAAAGGTGTTCGAAGGGTGGCTTTGTACGAGAGTCGACGGGAAGGTGTCAATATTTCGATAGGAGTGCGGAGGTATGGTAAGGTGGGGTAAGATGACGTAGGTAAGGTAAGGTAAGGTAAGGCAAGGTAAGGCAAGGTAAGATAAGGTAAGGCAAGGTAAGGCAGGGTAAGATAAGGTAAGGGTAAATACATACACCCTTATCTGCCAACAGCCGCGAGGCTGTCTTGTGTAGACGCTAAACCCGCACGGCAGCCGCCTTGCGGGAGCGAGTGCTAAAAATCGCATTGAAAATGGCGTTAAAAATGGTACACGTCTTTCCTTATAGCCCCAAATCAGAAGTCGCAGACTTGTGATTTGGAGAGGAGGGATGACGTAGCGTTTGACGCACAGGGTGCGTCCTGTAAGCGTAGTCCATTCCGACGAAGCGAGGCGTTATGTGCTTTTAGCCATTGAGATGATGATTTTTCACGAGCGGAGCACAGCGGCGAGGTCTTCTTTTGTTACTTTTCTTCTATCGACACAGAAGAAAAGTTAGTTAGAAAAGAAAGTTAGCTAGTATAGTATATAGTTTGTAGTATAGAGAATAGTATAAATAATAGAATATAGTATAGAATATGTATAGTAAGAAAGATGAGCGTTTGCTATCAATTGAAAGAAAATGTATTTCAATTCAACCAACGGAGTAAAGTAAGTAAAGCACCATAAACAAGACTAATCAAGACAAATGTAACGCACGCGCAGAAACTATAAAAATACGCGATGTATAGCAGAAATGAGGAATACGGCGCGTATATGTTAATTATATTTTAGAATTACCCCCCCCCGTTTAACAATAGTTAAATACGTATCTTTTCTTTGCCAAACGTTTGTTTGTTTCGAGAAAAGTTTGTAACTTTGCGCACTTTTTTTCGCGGACTGCATCAAATCCAACGAAGCGAATCGGCACAGCGGCACAAGAGTTGCACTGTGCGTTTGTGTGTCCTACGGTGGCAAAAGACAGGTTTGAGCCGCCACAAAATGCCGTACGAACAAAGGGAAAACGGCGTATAGGTCAAAAAAAAACAGACTGCGAGATAGGTATAGGTATGGAAATTCAGGTTACAAAGAAGATAAGATAAGTCGAGTTATTACAAGTTGTACGAACAGTTCCGTAACGAGAACTGCGTTAAAGCAATTCCCATTATGAATCACAATCGTGACATATTGCAATTCGTATTGTTTGTTTTGATACCCGCAGGGATAATTGGCATATTTGTGCCGTTTGCTTTGCCCGAAACGGAAGAGGTCGGGAACGAATATACCCCTGCTACTGCTATCCATAGCCCAAAGGATACCCCTTTCGCACTGCCTACATTGCGCGGCAACACGCATTCGCGTTCGCTATTCCACAAGCCGTACTACGGCGGTGCGTCAGCGCGCTACACGATAGCCCCCGACGCAGGGCTTCGCTATGGTGCTACCTCGTCCGTGGCTACGTCGAGAGGGCTATACACTACGTCTGCCAGTACGGTGCATTCCTACGGCGGCGGAGTAGCAACAATACCCCCCCCCATTTATACATCTAATCGCGCTCAGAACGAAGAAAAACAAGCCTACCAAGGTATCTACACTTCGGCAACCCCCACTATACGTACAAACTCAACAATACCAAGCCTACGCGAGGCTACCGCCTCCGCGCAAGGGACTGATGTGTCTGCTGTGATGGCAATGCCACAACGATATGGCAGCGGCGTTCTGCTGTCGTACACTCCTTCATGGGAAAATCCCTACACCTCTTCCCAATCGGCAGGCGCATGGGCATCGACTGGGCAGCAGCAAGGGCGCGACAGACGCAACGCGGGTAGCATAGAGGACGCATGGTACAGGAGTTTGTTGGAGTATTTTGCTAACAACGAACAATATGGAGGAGGGAATGCTAATCTCAGCGAGGCAGACCTATGGAATATATACAATGGTCTGCCTGACGATGGCGACTTCAGTAAGCCTACCTTTGAGGATTTTAAGGCATTGTTTATCAGCATCAGCAACGAACACTACGGGGACGGCACGTGGAACTGGAAACTGCCCATGGGCGACGGCACGTGGACGCTACTCGCGCTATGCGGGTTGCTACTCTTGTACTACGTAGTGCGAGCGCGCAGGCGAACACAAGCGGACTAAGCCTCCCGAACAGCCCAAGACGACCCACAAGCCCTTAGGCAAGGGCACCTATCACATAGCAATCATTAACCAATCCATAATTCAACAAGACAACATGTATATGAAACGACAACGACTGCTCTTTTGTAGCCTAATCTGCTTTCTGCTTTTCTCCCATCCGCTACGTGCGCAATACGAGGACATCCCTGGTATGTCGTGTACCAATCCTATGCCCGTGACGGAGGATTTCAGTATGTACGTCCCCATAGCAGGGTCGTTCTGGTTCACGGCATATACGTACGACCTGCCTCTACATGCCCGCTTCACGATAGAAGGGGAAGTGTATGAACCCGTGGTAACCTACGTGGATTTCGGCTGCGAGACAGGCAAATACGGCGACAGCAAATTAGAAGAAGTAGTGCTCTCCGCCGACGGCTGGGGCGTGGAAGTGCCTATGAAATTTGAGTTTGAGCGGGTCTATGACCCCGTGGACAAGGTGACACGCTACGACATCGAGATTTCGGATTCGTATCGCGAACTGCTGGCGCAGTTTGGCGTTACCTACAACGTGAAAGCCTATGTCAATATCGTGGTGGAGCGTGCAGGACAGGCGGACATCGTACCAGATGATGATTTTCGCAGTTGCATCGAGCGCACACACTGGGTATATCGCCCCGACACCATAGTGATTTCGCAAAGCACGATAGACTCGGTCTTGACTCTGCCTTTCGCCGACTGGCAGGGCGATTCCGTTCGCATCTACTGGACTGGCAGCAAACAGGAGATGGCATTATGGTTGGGCAACCAATGCGACTTTCCGATGGATCAATACGACACCCACGTGGTGGACTATTTCCGCATTGCGCCTAATTCGTACAAAGACTACTCCGCCGCAGACATCGAACGACTGATTGAACTGAACGGCAAGGGCGGCATCTACTACGCACGTATGCTTACCACCGACTCGGCGGCTATCATCATTGCGCCCAAGCCCATAGAAGGGCCTTTGGCAGAAGCCATCGAGATGGAGAAAGGAACAGCCTATCCGATAGAGTCGGACAACACCGAGCAGTACTACTATTTCCGCAAGACATGGGAAGACAAGCCCTTGCAGTTTGCTGCCAACACCTCCGACCCTATCACTGCCTATTTCGGCACAACACCCGACTTTGCGATAGACGCCACGGACGGTACCTACTTAGGCAGCCGCGTCTTTGCACCCACAGCCGATGGACAGGCACTGACGCTCTCTATGCCAGAAATAGAGAAATACACCAAAAAGGGCGATATGGAATTTGTCTTTATCCGCTTCTCCACAGCGACCCCTTCCACTATCACTCCCGACACATGGAACACGAGCACATGCGTAGGAAACACCGTGCTGCTCACCACGCAAGAGGTATTGCCGATGCATAAAAGCACATTCAATCCTACCTTCCGCATCAAGCAAGAAGAGTGGGCAAAGCAGGATATGGGATTGTGTCTGAGCGGTATCACACGCACCTATTTCTACTTGGGCGATACCTGTACGTTCAACCTGAACGCCAGCAACAAGCACGTGCTTTTCTACCAGCGTACGGAAGCAAAGGACACCTTGGTGCTCACACAAGACACGCTGCGCAGCATGGAGAGCCGTGCGGACGCTGACGGCTATCTCTACATCCAGTTCATGCAAGGGCAGACCACAGGCGATATGCATATCTTCCCGATGCCAAAACAAGGCACCGAAACAGGCGTATGCAAGACAGCTGCCGATGCACCTACGGTGCGCTATACGAGCGAGGGCTGGCTGATAGAGACCCCGACGGCAGAGACGCTCTATCTATACAATGCTATGGGTACATTGGTCAGCACATGGCAACAGCGCGCGCACGAGGCGCGCAAGGTGGTCGCACCCGCTGCGGGCATGTATATCCTGCGCAGCCAAAACGGTGCTACCCTGCTTAAACATTAAGTTCGTTCCATAAATAGCGGTATGAAACGTCTGCTGATGATAGTATTCGCATTTGCACTTGTCCCGATAGGCATATGGGGACAAGTGTCTGCGGCGGATAGTACCCCACAGCAGACAGACAGCATAGACCGCTATGCGGAGGATTTTATCACCGCCTCGCTGCTTGTGGCAGATCCAGGACGGATACTATACTCCACCCTTGGGCATGCCTGCTTGCGTATGCAGTGTCCCACCTACGACTTAGACTACTGCTTTACCTACGAGAGCGAGGCGGTAGAACACCGCGTCTGGTCGTTCCTGGCTGGTAAACTCGAGATGGCACTATTCGCCGTTCCCACTGCGGACTACTGCGCGACATACCGGGAAGAGGGGCGCGGCGTGCGCGAATACACGCTGAACCTATCGCCTGAAACGAAGAGCCGCCTATGGCAAATATTAGACGAGACGATGATGGCGGGGAACGTCCCCTACGACTACCTCCACCGAGGTTGCGCAATAGCATGCCTGCACTTTGTGAAAGAAGCACTTGGCGAGCAAACGATAGACTATGCACCGCATCTGTTTCAAACCGCACAAACCACAAAAGATGGCTTTGCTAATAATACCTACCCTGATACATGGAGTAGACTTTTTCTGCTGGCTATTGCTGGCGGTGAGTCGGAACAGTGTCTGACGGGCGATGAGCAACTGATTGCCCCTGCTGATTTGGCAAATGCGTGGCAGCAAGCCACGGTGGAGGGGATACCCTTGGTTTCAGCAAAAGTGAACACCTTGGTGGCAGGTGCTCCACAGCGTGAGCAACACAAGGTAACGCCCAGCATAGCGGCATTGCTGTTGCTGCTATTGGCGGTTGCGAATCTATTTGTAGCACGCCCGTATATAGACTGGTTTCTGTTGGCACTGCAAACGACAGTAGGCTGCTTTATGGTCTACTTGGTATTTCTGTCCGACTTGTGTGGCACTCAATGGAACTGGCTGCTTATCCCCTTTAATCCACTGCCTATATTGTTCTGGCGGTGGCGCAGATATTGGGCTATACCCTACGCGGCAGTGCTGGTAGTGTGGTGCATTGCGATGGTGACAGTGCCGCATGTAATCGTGGATGTTGCACATATCATTCTTGCAACGACTTTATTATTGCTAATGCTTAAACAAACTGTAATATATCGTACTAATTCTACTACACAAGATGGAAAAAAGTAATACCATAAGAAGTTTCCGATACATAGCAAGTCTGCTATTGCTTTTGGCGGTTTCTCTTTCTGTTTCTGCAAATAGTTCGCATAAGAAACACTATTCAAAAGCCGTAGCCAAGGTAGTACCTACGGGAGTAGGAAAAGTGTATGTGTCTCAAAAAAACACCATACAAACAACGGATACCGACGTAAATGAACAGAATTGCGGCTCAAGTAAAGACAAAGATACGCACACGTATTACTTTTTTGCGGATGATGTAGCAGAATACCTATGGGACGGATGGAGCGATGGCGACATGACACAAAAATCGTACCTCAAAACCGTAACAGCAACCAGCGAAGATGCTAAAAGTCCAACGCTCCTGGAACTGACTGCCCAATGGGTACAGCCCTCCGTAGCAAGCGGGGGAAACACGGTAGTCCCTGCCATTAGCGCCCCCACACAGACAGCCACGGGGACTGTCGTATTTACCTTGTCTGACGATAGGGATGCCGCCAATTTCTATATCAACGATAAAGAACTTGCTACGGCACATATCACGGCTCTTGACCCGCTATATGAACGTGGGAAATACAGCCTGCCTTTTACCTACATGCCTCAGGGCGTACACGGTGTGTACACTGCCTATGCGACGCTGACGTCCAACTATGGCGGGTCGTCCAAAACGGCAAGCATTCAACTGACCGAAGACTATACCCCGACATTCACACGTCCTGCGGATATAGCATTCGGTGAAGTGAGCCTTGCGGGGGCAACCAGCGGAACAGCACAACCAACGGGACTGAATTATGCGGCTTCTCACGCGGAATGGACAGCGTATATAACAGGCGCGGATGCTGCCTATTTTGCCATAGAGGGAACACAAGCCGACGGCAAGGCATATCCCACGGACGGTCTATGCGAGGTAACATTTGCCCCTCGCAGTGGCGAACGCAACTATGCGGCTACCCTCACGCTGCAATGCGTATATACCGATGCCGCAGGCAATCGTATAGAAAGCACGGCGCAGACCACCACGCTCACAGGAAAAGGCAGCAAGCCCACCGTACCCATCTTGGCAATAAACCCCGATGCCTCCAACCCAGGCAACACTACGGTATCGACATCGCAAATTGGCTATACCTACCCCGCTATATACGGCACATCATCCCACAGCGCTTTTTTCAGCGTGGGCTATGCACTATTGGACGAAATACAGTGCGTATGGGAAGGTAATGAACAGGGCGTGTTCAGTATAGTGGAGGGTGAAGCGACATCCGGCGATGTGGAGATGCTACCCATCACCATACATGCCCACGTAGCAGAGGCGGCTGCAGACACTACCGACTATACTGCGACCTTAGTGGTAACGGGCAAACGCAGCACAGACGAGGGCGAGACTACGCTCACCCAACGCATACAGGTGAGCGCGACGTTCTACCCCAAGAAAGCCAACACCCTTGCATGGGCATTGACACCATCGGGGCAAAACTATATGCTCTATACGGATGACGTAGAGATGCCCATATACAAGGATAAGAACAATCTCAATCCGCTGACCATCAGCAGTACATCTAAGGATTTTGCCACGTACTTTACGGTGGAAACAGAGGCGGGGACGATTCGTCCTGTGAAGGGAAAAGGAGTAGTCTCGTGGAAAAACCTGAAAGTGGTGCAGGAAGCATCGGACGAGGTGGAAGGTATCACACTGAGCACCAACATACAAGTGCTCAAACATAAGTTGGTTTTGACTTACCCACACAACGTAGATTTGCGCAACGGGGACGGACAGAAATTGTATAAGAATACCCGCTACCCGCATGTGGTGAGCACCAACTCCATCGATGCGGGCGAGGCAGAAGGCTTTACGGAATTTACTTACTTTGATGCTACCCCTCCCCAATTAGGACAGTCTATCATCGACAACGGAGACGGCACATTTGGTATCCATACGGGAGACTTGACAGGACAGTTTCGAATCAAATACAGCGTTCCAGAGACGGAAAACTACTACGGTGCGACGGGTGGTAACTCCTGGTTATATATCATAAAAGACCCTATTCATGTATCAACAGGAGTGGGAACACTCACAAAAGCCACCACTGGCGTATTAGAAGGTCAGTGGTACGGACTATGGAACAACAATGCCGACTGGATGTACGGCAGTACGTTCAAAGTGAGCGAAAACCGCGCTACCTTTATCGGTTACGACTGGGCAAGCATAACACAAGAGGATGGCAGCAAGAAAAACGGCTGGACAGGTATCAACACAGGGCGCACGGATTGGACAACGGGAACGGACCAAGGTGCCACCAATGCCTTTGCTTTGGAGAACGGTGGTTTTGTGGTATATCAATTCCGCGGTGTGCCGTTCTACACGTCGTTCAATATGTATTTCCAGAGCACGACAGCGGATGGTACGGTGCGCGTGGAGCAGAGTGCGGATGGTATGAACTGGGAAAGCACGGTTCCTGGTAGTACCTCTGCCACCTACCTATCCACCGCAGGCGGGAAAGGCGTGTATATGTCTCCCACAAGCCGCTATATCCGTTTTTCCTACTCGGGTGCAAACCACGTGGTGATATACAGCAACAGCACCTCGGAGAACAACCACGTGCGCACGGATTTCACACTCAACAAAACTGATGCGAAATTGATGGATACACAATATCACGAACTGTCCAAGCACGAAGATGGCACATGGGGGACATTCGATTTCACCCTCAAGATTGCGAACTGGGGAGAGAACGGCATCAGCCATACGATTGACAACCCCGACTTTGAGTTGGAGTACGCTCCGATAGAAGGCAAGGGTTTAGACCAGTATCGCGAGATACCCGTAAAGGTACGCTACAAAGGTACTAAATTCTTCGACCAAGGTGTGGTAACCATCCACTCACGTGATTTCTACGGAAGAGCCAATGTGAATGATACCTTGCGTAGCCTGACCTTTACCGTAACGGCTGTGGGAAAAGGTACTGCAATGCCAACAACGATTGCGTATGCAGATAGATTCAATACCTATATGACGGGAACTGTGGGACCGATGCGCTCCAAACGCTCCAACCTGCTAAAAGAAACCGACTACAAATATAGCCAAACCCGCGGTACTAATCCGCACACAGGGCTAAATGAACACGATTTTTCTGCTTGCTTCGGCACAGATGGCAGTGCGCTGTTCGACTATTTGTATATCTTTGGTGTAACCACCAACAACGATGGTAGCGCGGAGACTTATACCTACTGGTACGAAGATGAGAACGGAGAAGTAGTAAGCGCAAAAAACACTTTTCAAAAAATCACAAACGCAAGCGGAAACGCAGCCTCCAATGCGGTTACACCTTGCTATGTGTATAAAAAAAGCGGGAATGCGTACACGTTAGCGCAAACTATTCCCAATATGAATGTGGGCAATAAGCCTATTGGTACAATTACAGCATCAGGGAAATACTATTTCTCGGGACACTGCCCGAGCGCATCGGCAGGATACCAAGGAGATGATATGGGTGTGTTGCACTTCAAAGGAGGGAGCAGTACGGATATACACATCTATTTGGACAACTGTTCTTTGATTGCCCGCAGCAAATCGGAATACGGTGTTAGCACTCCTGCGGTGTTAAATTATACAAGCATGGGACAGTTGAACCAACTAATTAAAGGTAGCGGCGCAGTGATTGTATTGGAAACAACAGATACCAAAAACGCATTCAAGCCACAAATACACCTGAAAGGCGAGAACTACCTGAAAAGTAACACTGGCATGCAGATACACGTAAGTATATTAGGAAAAACTGCTGATGCGAACCAAAGTTCTGCCCCCATACATATTTATACCAGCGATATGAAAGGATTGACAGAATTGTCAATAGATGATATATGGCCCACAGCAGGCAGCACGACTACGCATGTGAATGGCGGACTGCAACTGCGTAAAGCCACCTTTCAGACTCCTTCCATTGACCTTGGAAACGATAAATCTAAACTATACTTTAATGGCGGACGCATCTCCTTGGAAAATGCATTCCCTATGTCTAATAACTACCTTACTACCTTTGCCATCTCAGCACGTAAATACAGCGTTTCCATTGTCAGTATGTACGGGTTAGGAGGAGATTATGACGGCGGAGAAATCCATTTTAACGATGGTACCATTTCGGTACTACCTATGAGTCGTGCCAATCTCAACATTGCAGAAGGAACCTACAACAGTTTTGTCGGACATTACAGAGATAGCATTTCTATAAAATGTCCAAGCAAAACATACGTAAATGGCGGAAACTACATTTCTTCTATATGGGCTTGCACCGAGCCTACTAACTTGGGTACATCGCCACTCAACCGCTATAATGATGCCGTGGTAGCACATGTGCTGAAAGTGGATGCCGTGGATGAAACAACAGGATTGGCAAGCATCACATTCCCAAAAGAATTGAAAAACACAGATGAAACAGATACCTATTTCGGCGAAACGTTGGAACAATATTATACACGCCATGGGCAAGACTATGGTAGAGAAAGCCTAACCGCCAATGATAGCAACTACGTACAACTCATGCTACCTGCTAAATATACGGGTAGGGATGCCGTAGAAGAAACCTTTGTAACGCCATGGGCGCTGATGGTGACTCCTATCACAATTGGCGCCAGCGGTCAGACACAAGCGATTGGTGAAAACAAAAACGTGGCATACAGCAAAAACGAACAAACACAAAATTTCCTATGGACAAAAATAGATGCCCATATCCGTGCTGTCGCCAAGGATAAAAATTACAAAACTCCCATCTTATCGAATAGCGGTGTCCAGGTGGATGCCACCATAGAATCCATTGGTGATGCGGATTACGCTTCCGTAGCCAATACAGAGGATTATGAGATTGAACAAAAACTATATCTTATGCAAACGGTAACAGCCGATACATGGTATAGTATGGTAGCACCATTTGATATTAGCAACATCTATGTGTTTGACTCCTATCCAGATCAAGAACTAAAAAAAATGGAACGTGCCGATGCGATAAAACAACAAGCAACTGCAAATATGGACTTAGCCTACAGTATTGCCTATCCGATTACCAATCAATCTACACAAGACCTGAGCAGTTTTATAAATACTTTTGTCAATTACGGCTATAAGCAAGATGTAGAATCGAGAATTTATCTAAACCCGAACCCTGGGCAAGACTATCCCGCATATCCTAATGCGGATTATCGCAACAATTGGCGCGGGCAACACCCTATCATAGCCTTCAATGGTAAGAATGCCAAAGAAGCCCATTACTATTTGCACCACTCCGCAACCAAAACATGGGCATTTGATGGCTCGAAATTCCAGACCGACTGGGAATATGTAACACCCGTAGAAAAAGTGATAGGCGAGGAGACACGCAGCGTGCTGATGCAGCAAGGCGAGATCTACGCGCTGCAATTCCCCTATTGCCCGAACTGCGATGACCCTATGACCCGCGACTACTACGACTACTGGACAGGTAAGTTTATCCTCTTTGAGGGATATGGTCCGCAGACCGTGCGCGGCAAAAATGCACAGGCTGAGCAATTGGCACCTTATGAGGTAGCGAACTCGGGTGTGCTACGCGGCAATATGACCTTGGCTAGCATGGAAGTGCCCAATAGCACTACTCTGACCAATGCGTACTTCCAAGGTTCGGGTGAAAAGCGAAATCTATTCGTACACGATAATACAAACAGTGAGACTGGTAAACTTGAACCAACGGGGGTATTTATATTGGCGAATCCTGCTGGGACGCGCAACTTTGCTGGTATCCATGTGCGGAGCGGCGAAGTGACCTACGGAGACGACGAGACAGGCTTTGGCACGCCGACCATAGCGGGCGGACGGACGCTGCTCGTAAGTGCAACGGAGCAGGTACTGCGCGTGGAGGCACTCGAACCGCAACAAGTGAGCATCTACACCGCCGCAGGACAACTCATACAGAGCCAATGGCTGGACGGCGTGATACAACTGAGCCTGCCGCAAGGTCTATATATCGTGCGAGGAGAGACAGACGAAGCAAAAGCAATACTACGATAACCCAACCCACCCTACCTACTATGCAGGCTAAAATCATACATACACTGCTGCTCCTATTGCTGACGGTAGCCACATATGGAGAGACCCTTATCACCAGCAGTTGCGAACGACTGAGGCGGCAGTTAGGCTACCCGCATTACTACTGCTACTGCAAAGAGGAGAGCGAGACATTCGCTTTTCCGCAGGAACGCAATGTGAGCGACACGCTATGGTTCACCGCCACCTTGGACGACCTCAAACAAGGAATGACGGCATACTGGTTTTCGGACGACTCGGTGAGTATGGATGTCTATGCGCTCTGCAACAGCAAGAACCCTACCATGTCGTTCACCGTGGGCAGCCACCGAATGATGGAGAAAAGCGTAGAGGAGATAAACGAGAAAATCCAGGAGTTCGGCGATTTGGGAGAACTGATAGGCGCATTTATAACACCTCATATCCGCATCTATCCCCACCAAAAAGGAAACGGCAAGGTGTACTGCTATCCCTACAACCAAGGTCCGCACTCCACCTGCGAGAACATACTCCCCGTCTATGCCTCGATGACCTACGTGAGCAACCACGCGGACGACGTGTATGAACTGCGCCCCGAGCAGATGCCCGAGAGCGGCAGACTGTTCGTCCACTGGAAAGAGGAAAAGAACCGCCCATGTACGTTATCAATAGCCGAGACCTGCGACGGCGCGCCGCTATACACGGCAAGGCTGGCAGACTCATTGGGAGTGTATTGGGTGGACAGCACGCTGCTCAGGCAACATATCGCTGCGCAGACGCCGCTATACTTCCACTTTGCCCACAACGCGGCGCACGTGGGGCGGATACGTTTCTCACCCGACCCACGGTATAGAATACGCCTTGCGGACTCAACGCTATGCCAAGGCATATCGGAATATAGCATAGAAGACACGGTAGTGGTGATGAAAGACACTATCTGGCAGACGGCACACACCTTGACCGCACGCGGGTATCGCCTCATCACCCTGCCGCCCGACACGCTACGCGACACCGTGCTAATCAGCAAGGATATGCTAACAACGGACGGATGCTACTATCCCGCCGCGGACACCATCCTATACGAATACGGCGATTATGAGTTTACAATAGAACAGCCTATGCAATGCACCTACGTGGTTGCACTGCACATAGAAGAAACACCCATACAGACCGAACTGACATCACCCACGCACAGCCCGCAAGCCAAACTGCTCTACCGCAAGGACATAGGCATATACATCCTGCGCGACGGCAAACGGTATAACCTGCTTGGGCAAACGATAGACGAATAAAAAACAAAGATATATGAAACGCTATTTATTGATTGTACTTACCGCCTTGCTATCCCTCCCTCTATGGGCAGCAGGAGACAACAGCGGCGACTCGAAACTCAATGCCATAGAGTTCGATTGGACAAATGGCAATGAACAGGACGCGGGACAGAAGTGGTATCGGGTGGATTTAAGCCCTCTGTACGATGATATAGAGAATCCCACCCTCATGCTCTATCTTACCAACTTAGACGCAGCAAACAGCACAGAGGTAACGGTAAGAGCCACGTTGCTCGGGCAGACCGAAGAACGCACCTACACCATCGCTCCAAAAGCCAGCAAGACATGGGTGAGGGGAGCAGCGGTATTGGTGCAGACAGACACGCGGGACGTGTATCTCACGCTGAAGTCTAACCACCGTATCGCCATATCAGCACGCGCTTACGAGACAGAGAACATAGACGAGGCATGCTTGAACGCAACACTCTTCGTCGTGAAAGACAATGCACGCGCCCAGCAGGCGGCAAACTCCACTATATGGTATCAGGTGAACATTGCCAACCTGCGCGACGGCGGTGAGGCTGATGGGCAGGAAGTGGAGGCATGGGTAACCAACAACGGTACTGCAACTGCCCACATAGAGGGTGCGCTGAGCCTTGACTGCCCTGCATCGGGAACGACAGACCAGACGATGCACATCGCCGCAGGGGCGACTGCAAAACGTACCGTAAAACGCGCTATGATAGATGCGCTGAAAAGCAACGATGCCTATATCCGCGTACAGACCGACCAACCTCTCACGATAGAGACCCACTATACGACACCTGCTCCGACAGACCCTGTATTTGTCAGCAACAGCAGCAACACCATAGAGGTGGAACTGGAGCACCTATACTCCCTTGGGAACGATGCACAGACCGCCCCCTACGAGCAGATATACAAAGTGCTGCTCGACAGCGTCCGCAAGAAAAACCGTATGCCCGAAGCCAGCGTGACGAACATTGGCACAGCGCCTGCAACGATTACCGCCGAGGTAGGATTCAGCAGCGCACCGACCAGCGTCCTCACACGCACCATTCAACTCCAAGCAGGAGAGAATATAACGGGAACGATAGAGAAAAACATGGTGGAAGGCATCACAACCGAAGATGGCTACGTGTATGTGCGCGTGCGCTCCACACAGCCCCTCACATTCATAGCACGGCTGAAACATGTGAACGAAGGAAACAAATGCGAAAAAAGCGTGGCGTTCAACTGGGAGACAGGACATACGCAGGCTGCCAACACCACCGTATGGTATGCCGTGGATATCACCGACCCTAAAACCAACATACAAGACATCATCGTACGTGCTGAGAACCTCAGCGGAAAGCCTGCCACTCTCACCGCAGAGGTAGCATTCGCTTGTCCATACATAGACTTGCAGACTTTCACACGCACCATCGCAGGCAACACACAACTCGAAAAGACACTGAATTACAGTCTGTTTGGTATGCTTGCCACCGATGTGGTGTATGTAGGGCTGACCACAACCGAGAAAGTGCGGGTGAGCGCAACAACGGCGAAACCCGAAACAAAAGAACCGGACGAGATGTGCCTTGATGCCATTGCTTTTGACAAGAAAGAGGGACATGTGCAAAAAGCGGGTACAACGGTGTGGTACAAAGTAAACGTAAATGACTACAAATACAGCGACCTTATTCCGTGCGTCGTGATACAGAACCGCGGCGAGGGCGCGCTGACCATACAAGGCGAGATGAGTCTCGACTGCCCTGATGCCCTTTCCAACGCAGTCCGCTCGCTCACAATAGCACAAGGCGGAACATACGAGAAACAAATCTCCCGCGACCTGATAGACAACATCGATCAGGAAGAAGTCTATTTCAAACTGACTTGCAACCAGGAATTTTCCTTCCAAGTACGCATGGATGAAAAAGACCCAGGAAAAGACTGCAAAGCGGCCATTCCATTCAATTGGACGGCAGGACACGACCAAACCGCCAATACCAAGCGATGGTATGCAGTGGACTTGACGCAAGCCAAAGCCAGCAAAAGCGACATTCTGCTGACCGTACGCAACAAGGACAAAGCCGACGGTATGCTATATGCATCGGTAGCATTCACCTGCCCATGCGATATCCCGCAGACCGAAAAGACCTATATGGCAGCCAGCCAGGAAAAGACGAAACGGCTACCCTTCTCCACCATAGAGATTACGAATGACACGGTTTGGGTGCTGGTAGAAACACCGCTCAACATCCACTTTGAGGCAAAATTGCAAGAGGCTGCACCCTTTGAACCGATAGACTGCCCAGAGGATGCCACCGCGTTTCAATGGCGCACGCTCTACCAAGAGAACGGCGGTGCGGACACCGCATGGTACTATCTCAGCAAAGACATACTGCAAGATATTCTCCAGAAAACCGACTCCACACCACGTCTGTATCTCCACAACACAGCAGGCAAAGCCAACACCATCACCGCCAGCGTGGCATACCACTGCCCCGTAACCTCCGAGATGGTGAGCAAAAGCGTAACGATAGGCAACGGAGAGACCCTCTATAAGATGTTAGAACGCAGTTTTGCCGAGCAGATAGCAGGGAGAGATACGATTATGGTGCGTCTCGTTGCCACTGGTGCATACGAGTTCAGCGCAGAATTAGTGAACCCCTACGATGGGGCAGACTGCTTGCATGCGCAGCCCGTGAACATTCCCGATACACTTATACAAGAAGCCAACACGACTGCATGGTATAAATTGGATGTAGCCGCCGTAGCCGCCGTAGCCGCCCTACACCAGAAACTCACTTTCGGCGTATTTAACCTTGGTGATAAAAACGCCCACATAGATGCCGCCGTATATTTCTCCTGCGACTCGGATGCTGTGGCAACACGAGGCTTCGGCATAGGCGCAGGACAGACACGCACACGCGATTTCAGCAGCGAACTATTCTTGGGACTGCAAACCGACTACCTCTACCTGCGCATGACAACCGACCAGCAGATAGGACTGCTTGCCTATGCCAATCCTTTGGTTCCCATAGAGCCAGTCATCACGGTATGCGAGGATGCGTTGCCCGTAGCCCCCAACACGCTGTATAGCCAACAAGCAGGCGAGAAATGGTACGTGGTGAACTTGACAAACCTACGGGATAACACCACAGGCGATGCGATGCTTACCGTGAACAACCTGTCGGAACAAACTATGGTAGCCACCGCCGAAATAAGTTGGCAGTGCCCTGTGGCGTATGAGATGACCGCGGTAACCCGCTCACTCAATGGCTATGGGATATACCAGCGTACCATCACGCGCCAGACGATAGATGCCACAGGCGATTCGTTGCTCTACGTACGCGTAACGACCGACCAAGAACTGACGTTCCAACTGAATGTTACACTCGACAAGGGCGAGAAGTGCGAAGACGCCATTGAGTTTGATTGGGTGAATGGCAATGTGCATACAGCCAACCAACCGCTATGGTATCGCGTAGCATTGAGCGAAGAACGCATACCCGAAGGAAAAGACCTGCGCCTATGGATAGAGAACTTGGATAACGAGAACAGCACCGATGCAGTCGCAATGCTTTATTTTGAGTGCGGCGGACAGCAATTGACCAATATAGAGCATACCTTCGAAGCGGGAGAATCAAAATCCAGCACCATCGACCGCAACCTCATCAAAGCAGCAGGTTGGCCAGATTTGATGATATACTACAACTCCTCCAACCCCACCAAAATCAGCGTAGAATTAGTGGAACACATAGAGCGTCGCGACACGATATACCTACGTATTTGTGCTGGTGATTCTTGGATAGACCCCCACTCGGAAAGCGAAGAACCCCTATTTTTCTACCGCCCGACATCCGAATACGCAGACCTCTCCGCACCGCTACATTGGAGCGACACCGTACCTATGCGCGGCGGTAGCCTCAACTGCGACTCTATCTATACCTACTATGTAACCCCAGTGGAACTGCCGAACCCTACACTCCTACCAAAAGACACCTTAGCAAAATATGGCGCAGTACCCGTTATTAAGCAAGGTATGGAGGTGTTTGTGGATTCTGCCGTAGTTGCGATAGAGCGATATTTAGCCCTTGACGACTCCGTGGTCTTGGCAGAAAAGCCCAGATGGGAAGGTATACCCACAGGCATAGTGAGCAAGGAAACCACAACTCTGACGCTGACTATGGTACTCGCAGACTCCTGCGACACAGAGGTGAAATATCCATTCACATTTGAGGTTGCCCCCTACCGCGTAGATAGCACGGAAATTACCGAATCTATTTGCAAAGGCAGCGAATACACGACACCAACCCGCCCTCAGACAACGTATCTCATCACACAAGATACCATCATCCGTGATACCATTGCGGGATGTACCGTGAAAGATACCCTGGATTTGGATAGGCAAATAGACTCTGTATATATCTACCAACTCACCGTAAAACCAACCTACGACATAGACACTACGGTAACTATCTGCCAGAGCGAACTGCCTTATCAATTCGGTACGCAGACGCTCACGGAGGCAGGAACATACTCAGAGACTTTCCAAAGCGTACAGTATGGTTGCGACAGTATAGTAACACTCACACTCGCCGTAAATCCTACTTTTGAAGAGTCCAAGACCGACACGATTTGCGATAGCGAACTGCCCTACATATTCGGTACGCAGACGCTCACGGAGGCAGGGACATACTCAGAGACTTTCCAAAGCGTACAGTATGGTTGCGACAGTATAGTAACGCTCACACTCGCCGTAAATCCTACTTTTGAAGAGACCAAGACCGACACGATTTGCGATAGCGAACTGCCCTACATATTCGGTACGCAGACGCTCACAGAGGCGGGAACATATATAGAACCTTTCCAGACTATATATGGTTGCGACAGCGTTGTAACGCTCACGCTCGTCGTAAATCCTACATTCGAAGAGACCGAGACGGTAACACTCTGCGACAGCGAATTGCCTTACCAATTCGGTACGCAGACGCTAACAGAGGCGGGAACATATATAGAATCTTTCCAGACTATCCATGGCTGCGACAGCGTTGTAACGCTCACGCTTATCGTCAATCCGACCATTGAGGAGACCGAGACGGTAACACTATGCGATAGCGAACTGCCTTACCAGTTTGGTGAACTGTCGCTCACAGAAGCAGGGGAATACACACAGACATTCCAGACGGAAGGGGAATGCGACCGCATCGTGACACTCACGCTTACCGTCTATGACAGCGCATTGCCTGATATCAGCGGCGACGATATAGCAGCAGTATGCGGACAAGCCATCAACACCTCGGCAGCAGATGCTATCCTGCAAAACACTATCACCGCAGAGGGCTATGCCCCCAATGCCACAGCGAAGTGGATGAGACAACAAGACAGCGAGTGGAAAGCATTGGACAACACCGCGATTGACGGACAAACCGAATCGGTAACGCTCAAATATGTGGTAGAGTCCGACTGCGGTGTTAAAGAGAGTGAGGTAATGACTATTGAGGTGGAAACCGCCTCGTATGCCAACACAGAGCACCTTGCTACCTTGCCCGCCGTAAGCAAGTATAGCAATCGCTTGCTGATGCTCAACCTCAATGCGATACAAGAGGACTTAGGATGGACGATAGCAGAAGAAGACGTGACATGGTATCGTGTGAAAGGTCAAGCGGATGCCACCCATCCCGATGACGCGGAAAACGATATAGCCGTAGGCAACGGTTTCTACTACACCACAGGCGAACAACTGACCGACGACTACTACGCCGTAGTACACCATCCGTCCGTCAACCCTGCCGACTGTGAACAGTACGCCATGACGGTACTCCTGGCGGGTACAACGCTGGTATCGCAAAGTCCTATGCTCCAACCCACAGCCGCACACCCCGAGCAGTCTATATACATCGTGAACCTCAATCCCGATAAACAGACTGAAATTCGCGTGTATGACGTGGAGGGCAATCTATATGCCACCTACACCTCCACCGCGGCAGAGCAGTTTATCATGCAAGCTGCAAGCCAACAGGGATACTACTTGGTGGACGTGCAGACCGACGACAACAAGACCACACTTCGTTACATCGTAAAATAAGGAGGAACAGCAATGAAAAGTATAAGAAACAATACCACTCGTACCTACGCAAAATGGATGCTGGCGACTATATTGCTCGCCATATCGGTAACGATACGTGCACAGACAGAAGCGAAAGATACCACTGCCTTTCAATACCAAGTGGGCGACACGGTGATAATACGCAAGGACTGCCTGCGCTACCTCACAGGCGAACGGATGAGTACATGGGTGTACTATGTGGCACACCCTATCCAGCAGGTAGGCACCAAACGATTCCCGAACGGCGTGCTCCTGGGCGGCATCCTGTCTTGGGTTGACCCGCACGGATTAGTGCTGCAAGGAGCCGTAGAGCGCAATGACTCGACCGCACGTGCCGCAGCGAAACAGCAGAAAATGGAAGCGGCACAAGAGGTGAACCAACGCGCCCAAGAAACGGAAGAACTGAACGAACTGCAAAAGGCTCTCATTGAGCAACAAGCCGCAGCACACGGCAGCGAAACGATAAAAGCAGACACCACGCTACAATCCGAAACACAAGAAACACCCGAAACCTCCAAACAGGAGTGGCAACCCGCGCCAATGCCCGTGGATACCGTATCGGCAGAATCAGAACTATCGGGCGCATCCTACACCGTAAACACACAGCCTGACGAGAGAAACTACCATCGTGTGTCCGTCGGTCTGCGTGGCGGTGCTGCCTCGCTGATGCACAAGACAGAAAAAGGCAAATGGAACTGTGGTTTCAACGCGCTATTGGATGTACAATATGCGTATTTCTGGACAAAATTTGGCAGACTATACGATTTGGGTATCACCACAGGACTTTCGATAGGCTACACCCAATCGGGCATGCGGCTGAACGTGAACGACCAATACACCGTAAACACCTCGGATGGGGTGATAGACTATACCCTATCTGCCGACCGTATCAAAGAAAACGACGGGCAAATTCAGTTGGAAATCCCCGTGATGTTCAGTATGGTGATGCACAACGGATTTTTCCTGAACGTAGGTCCACGATTCCTCCTGCCTGTATATACCCCCTACCAGCAAACAATCACCAACCCGAATGTAGATGCCTATTTCCAGGAAGAAGGCGTACACGTGTCGAACGAGGTGATTACGGGCATGCTCACCGATGATCAACTGAAAAGCAAAGGCACGAACGCCAACCAGTTCAAGATAAACATCACACTGAGCGCCGAACTCGGCTACGAATGGAAACTCAAAAACAAACACGCAATAGGGTTGGGTGCATATGCGAACTATGGTTTATGGAATGCCTTCAAAAACAATACGGACAACACCTCGCTTATCAGCATCACGCCACCTTCTACGAGTGGAAACGCTACGGTTGACATCCTATCGGCAACCAATACGTACGCTTCAAAACTGGGCTATTTCGATGCAGGTGTGAAACTCGTATATCATTTCAAGGTGCTTGACTAAGCCCAAGGAGGCTACCGTATGCGTTTCGGTGGTCTCCTTGCTGTTTCCATCGAATTATAAACAAAGTATAACAAGCAGAAAGTATGTTTTAGGCGAACAAGCGTCTAAAACATACTTTTTTTGTAGCATTGCATACAAAAAGCGGCGTGGAACAATGCGCTACCTAACCGCTACCTGACCGCAAGGTAACCGCTACCTGACCGATCGTGGAACAATTGCAGAATGTATAGAAAACTTTGAGGACATCGGGAAAAGGACGGGAAATGGCAGTAACCAGAGCAAGAGGGACTTTTGAAGCATATTTGATAAAGAACTTTTTGCTTTTTTCACAATCCTTCCTGTATAGTGAGGGGGGGGGGGATTCTTCGATATATACGCCGATTTGCAGGAAAGTAGGCATAAAACGCAACTAACGCTTGCGCATATCAAAAAATAGTCGTACCTTTGCCGCAGGTTGCGCAACGATGATTGCCGCCTGTATTCATATCTATACTTCCTCGTCAAGCATATGCACACGTCTACTACACATATTGCCGTATTCGTCTCGGGGGAAGGGACAACCCTGCAAGCCCTCATAGACCGCCAAGCCGACTACAAGGTGGCGTTGGTGGTCGCCAATCGCCCATGCCACGGCATGGAGCGGGCAGCGCGTCATGGCATTCCCTGCTTGCAGACGCGGGATTGGGAGGCGATAGATGATGCGCTACATGCACATAGTATCCAGTTGATTGTATTAGCAGGTTTTCTTGCCATTGTACCTGAATGGATATGCGTCAAGTGGCAAGGGAAAATCATCAACACCCACCCCTCCCTACTCCCCAAATATGGCGGGAAAGGGATGTATGGCATCCACGTGCAGGAAGCCGTGCTGGCAGCAGGCGAGACAGAAGCAGGATGCACCATCCACTACGTGGCAGCAGGTGTGGACACAGGCGAGGCGATAGCGCAAGCCAAGGTCGTCGTCCTGGCGGACGACACACCCGACACATTGAGCAAACGCATCCAGGCAGAGGAACGCAGGCTCTTGCCAGCAGTGGTAGCCCGCTTGGCAGGCGACAGGGACTTGTGATAAATCTTCGCTTTCTGTGTAAAAATCGACATTGCAAGGAATAGCACTTGCGTATGTCGCTTTTTTTTTATACCTTTGCGTGCTTTTCAGGACAGCCCTTACGATAGGGAATACAGCCTTTTTTTGAACTATGCACGCAACACCTTCCCATACGCTCACCCTGCTTTCGCCTGCGCGGGACATCACCGTTGCCCAAGCCGCCATACAAGCGGGGGCGGATGCCATCTATATCGGCGCACCCCGTTTTGGCGCACGACAGGCGGCAGGCAACAGCATAGAAGACCTCCGCGAGATAGTCCGTTATGCCCATTCCTACGGCGTGAAGGTGCTTGTTACGCTCAACACCTTGCTCCACGAAGACGAGTATGCCGATGCCATCGCCCAAGCATGGGAACTGTACCGCATAGGGGTGGACGCGCTTATCATTCAAGACCTGCGTCTATCAGACCCTGCGTTCCTGAGCCGCTTGCAGATTGCGCCTGCTATGCTACCCCCTATTCGGCTACATGCCTCCACACAGTGCGACAACCGTAGCGCAGAGCAGGTGCTACGGTTGCAGGCAATGGGCTTTCGGCGCGTGGTACTCGCACGCGAACTGTCCATCCCTGAGATACGCGGCATCCACGATGCCGTAGCGGCAACCGCCGCAGAGCAGGGCATTGAACCCATTGAATTAGAAGCCTTTGTGCATGGCGCACTCTGCGTGTCGTACTCGGGACGATGCTATATGAGCGAGGTGATGATGGGGCGGAGCGCAAACCGCGGCGCGTGCGCACAGATGTGTCGTATGCAATATGACCTTCTGGACAGCCAGATGCAAGAGATACGCGACGACAAAGGCATACCCATTCACCAGCGCTATTTGCTATCGCTGCAAGATATGGACCGCTCTGCCTACTTGGGCGAACTGATTGGTGCGGGCGTGACGACCTTCAAGATAGAAGGGCGGCTCAAAGACGCCGACTACGTGACCAACGTAACCGCCTACTATCGTCAGCGGCTGCAAGCCTTCCGCCCGAACGACACGGCGCACTGCTACACCGATACCTTTCAACCCAACCCCGTCAAGACCTTCCACCGCGGCGGAACGGACTATTTCCTGCACGGCAGAACGGCTCCTATTGCCAACTGGAAGAGTCCGAAATCCACGGGCGAGGCAATCGGGAACGTGCTACGCATAGCGGGCAAGCAAATCTATGCTGCCATAGCCGATGGCGTGCAAATCCACAACGGCGACGGTCTATGCTTTGGCGACCAAGGTTGCAGCGTAAACGGCGTTGCAGAAACGGCAAAAGGCATCACCTGTATCACCACCAACAGCATACCCACAGGGCTATGCGTAGGCGACACCCTGCACCGCAACTACGACATCGCCTTTGCCAAATCGCTCCACTGCACACGCAAGATTCCTGTGGACATCCATTTCGGTGAGACAGCAGACGGTTTTGTCCTGCGCATTGGCGAACGAGAGAAAACATTTGCCTACCCCCACGAGGTAGCACGCAATGCGGAGCGCGCAATGGACAGCATACGGGAACAACTGAGCAAACTGGGCGACACGCCCTACGTGGCACGCAAGGCGGTAGTAGAGACTGCCCCCTATTTCATACCCATCAGCCTGCTCAACCAATGGCGGCGCGAGGTGTTGCAGCAAGACCTCCCCTCCCCCTCGATAATGCCGCACGAGCAGACACATGGCATAGACATTCCGCCGCACGAAACGGGTACGCCACCACTGATGGTCTGCCGCTACTGCCTACTCTACGAGATGGGACATTGCCGCAAACATGCCCCCCTACAAAACGAGCCGAAGTACCTGCGCCTGCGCAACGGCAAAATGGTGGCACTGCAATTCGACTGCAAACGCTGCGAGATGCGTCTTGTAGCCATTCCATAACCCACTGAAAGACAAACAGTACCATGAAACTATATTACATACTCTGTCTCATTCTGCACCTGAGCGCGGGAGAGAGCATCTCCTCCGCCTTAGACTCGGCACGCATAGCCTACGCCGAGCGCGGGGAGACCACCACCCTCTACCTATCCCCAGGAAACTACGAAGAAGAACTGACCATTGACGTGCCAGGGCTACGCCTTATCAATGCCGCTGCGCGTCCGTCCATCGGGCTGAGAAACTGCGGCGTGGACATCGACTCTACCGCCGTACGTATCACATGGTACTACGGACATGGCTATCAATACGCCAGCATGGGCGAACGGTTCAACTACGGCGGCAAACGCAGCCGATTATGGAACGCTTCCGTATTGGTAGACGCAACCGATTTCTACGCTGAAGGCATCATCTTCGAGAACGCATTCAACCAATATGTCTGCGCAAAGGAAGCAGAAGACTCCTTGGTGGACATCAGCCAAGCCAAGACCGACTGGAGCGAGAAAGAACGCCCCAAGCGCAGGATGCCCATGCGCCCCAAGCAGGTGGGTAGTACCGTGGTGCAGCAGAAGAAATACATTGAGCGGGCAGCCGCCATATCGTTCACCTCTCGGGCTACCCACGCGGTACTCAAAGACTGCCGCTGCGTGGGGCATCAGGACGTGCTCTATGGCGACCAAGGCGCATCGGTGTATATAGACGGCGGTATATTGCAAGGCGGCGTGGACTTTATCTTCGGCGGACTGATGCTCGCAGCAGACAGGGCGACCATCGTAGTGAACGTCAGCGATGCGCCAAACGACCAATGTTATATATCCGCCTCGCGCAACGACCCCGACGGCAGTCACGAGACAGCGGACAAATACGGCAACCCCGCACCCACCCCCAACCCGCGCGGCATGCTCTTCTATCGCTGTCATATCCGCTTTGCCACCACCGACGAGTTGGCACGACCCGGCAGCACTCCTGCCTACCTTGCCCGCCCATGGCGGTGGTGGGGAGAGACCGTATGGGCATACACCACATGGGATGAAGGTTGCGTCTGCCCTGAGGGGTGGCACACGGGGCTGACCAAAGGCGTAGCCTGCCCGTATAGTTATGAATATCAATCACAAGACCAGTCCAAAGGACGTCCCGATTGGGTACAGGTGCTGACCGCCCCCGTCCTGCCCGATGGCACAGCGATAGTGCCGCAGAATTGGCAATAATCATCCTTAAAATTACACGATATGAAAAAAACTTTTCTTATGATTGTGCTCGGTGCGACATGCCTGTTCGCACAAGCCGCAGGCGTGGAGTTGCAACTCTACGCCACCAATTTCCAGGACTGGGATGCCGTAGCGTCCAGCACGACGCCCACGACCAAGACCGTTACTACGAACGGCAGCAACGAGACCCTGACTTTCACCTTTGCGGAAGTGCAAATTGCGCCTGACGGCACCAATGCCAAGTTCACCAACACCGAGGTGATTACGACTGGTTATGCGATGGCAGCCAAGACGGCAACGCCTTACATCGAGACGACCGTGCTTTCTAACGTCAGTAAAGTGAGTTACGTCCATGCTGCCACAGGCGGTAGCCGTGGCTGGGGCTTGCAATGTAAATCCCCCGACGCCACCGAATGGGAGACACTCTCGTCCGATTTCTGCGCACAAGCAGGTACCCGCGTGGATATTGAGGTGAACCGCGAGAATGTGCAACTGCGCTGGTACAACCTCAACGGCAGCCAGAACGCTTATATGACCGAGATGGCGATTTACGGCAATGTGGAGCGCGCGTTTACCGATTTTGAGATAGACCTCACACAAAACCCCGCAGTGCTACCCGAAGGCGTGACGGAAATCAGCCAGAGCGGCTACAATGGGGCGCAGCATGGCTGGATGGACTACACCCTGTCGTTTAAGGTAGATGGTCCTGTCAAGATGACCTTCGGGGGCTGCCAGTATGCCAACAAACCTGCCACCGTGAAATCGGGTACAACGGGCGAAGAGTTGGCATCCATCGACATCAAGACCCCCGGTTGCTACCACAATGGCGGCACAGCGACATGGGTGTACAATGTGGAGCAGGCAGACTCCCTTGTGGTCTATTTGGGACAGTACAGCCCCTACTTCAAGGCAGAGGCTTGCGCATATGTGCCAGACTATGTCGTTACCTACTTTGACCAAAACGACCAGTTACTCGGACGTGATACCGTGCAGCCTGGCACACCTTTCGCCTCCAAATACACCATGGCCGACCTCACTATTGCCGAAGGTATGGCATTCCGCGGCTGGGTGAATGCCGACGGCATCAAACAAGCAGAAGGTAGTAGCATCCAATCCGACCTACGCCTTTATGCTAAGGTAACCGCCATCGAAACCGCCGAAACGGGGAAATACTATACCTACGACCTGAGCAAACCGAACTGGTATCAAGAAGACCACGAGTGTATCGCTATCACCAACGGCACCTACCATAGCAACCACGGCTGGGACATCAAGCCCAATGGCACAATCCGCCTTTCCGTGGGCGGAAAAGCCTATATCCAAGTGAAGAACTGTGCATATAGCAAAGAGGGCGAGGCTACGGTAACCGCCCTATCCACAGGCGAGGTGATCACCACCTTCCGCCCCTTGGTGGCAGCCGATGGCAAGGACACCACTTTCTTCTACAATGGTGCAGCAGATACCCTCCTTATCACCTTTGCCAACGAAGCATACATCCATGGCGTGAGCATCTTCAACGTATCGGACGCGATCGAACGCCACGAGAGCGGCTACTACATCATCCCTGCGGGCGATGCGTCTTCGCTGATACTGACACTCATGCAGTTGCAGAAGGGCGACCGCGTGTTCCTACCCAACGGAGTCTATGACTTGGGCGAGAAAGTGCTGACACAGATTTCGGCAGATAGCATAAGCCTCATCGGGCAATCCATGGCGCATACTATCATCCGCAACGCGCCTGATGCTTCCACCGAGTCGATTAACAATACCGCTACCCTGCTCCTCACGGGCAACTACTGCTACCTGCAAGACCTCACCCTGCAAAACGCATTGGACTACTACAAAGCCAACAACGGACGCGCCGTCGCCCTGCAAGACAAAGCCACTGGCACCATATGCAAGAACGTACGTCTGCTCTCCTATCAAGATACCTATTACAGCAACAAAATTGGTGCAGTGCGCTATTTCGAAGGCGGCTCTATCCATGGTACGGTGGACTATATCTGCGGCGATGGCAGCGTCTATTTCCAAGGCGTGGAACTCTACTGCGAGAAACGCTCTGCCAACGGTGGCGGCTCCGATGCCGTAACCGCCAGCAATGCGGATGCCAGCGACAAAGGCTATGTATTCCACCAATGCACCCTGCGCTCCGAATGTCCTACGGTATCGTTAGGTCGCTCATGGAACAACGCACCGCAGTGTGTATTCCTCCATACCACCTTCGACTATTCGGCAGGCAATTTCTCCGTAGTGGATGGCTCAAAAATCATGCGTTGGACAGTAGAGGGTATGAACGTAGTGCCCGCCCGCTTCGGCGAGTACAACAGCATGGATGTAGACGGCAATGTGATTTCGCCCGCCTCCAACATTGTGCCGTTCTATAAGAATGCAGATAAAAAAGAAATGGAGACCATTCTGACCGCAGAAGAAGCCGATACCTACGCGTATGCTCGCTTCTTTGGCGACTGGAATCCCGCACAAGATGCCGCACAGGTAGCACTGACCTATGCCCTCAAAGACGGTGCTGTGCAATGGGAACCCACCGATGCTACCCTCTTCCTGATTGAAGATGGCGCAGGCTTCACCCTCACGACCACGCTCCCTGCTACGCTCAGCGAGGGTATGACCGTGCGGGCAGCCAACGCCCGCGGTGGCTTTGGCGAGGCTGCATTCGACAAAGAAGACACAAGCATTTCCGCCACCACGGCTACGGTACAGAGCGCACAGAAAATCATGCGCGATGGGCAGATGTATATCCTGCATGCGGGTGTACTGTATAATGTGTTAGGCAATATAGTAGCCGAATAAACCACCCTTCTAATTACAGACCTCAAATCGAGATGCCTTACCAAGGTGTCTCGATTGTTATATTGCGCTCCGAGCACGGGTCATCTACGGGTCATGTAGCCGTCAAGTAGCCGACAAGTAGCCGACAAGTAGCGGACAAGTCTTTCTTTTTTATAGGTCTATTTTCCTTAAAAAATTGACAAAAAGCAGTTGGTTCTTGCGTATGTCGTTTTTTTGTAGTACCTTTGCCCTTCCTTATTGCAGATACATTATGAAAGTAATAGCAATCATTCCAGCACGATACGCATCCAGCCGCTTCCCTGGAAAGCCTCTGGCGGACATCGGAGGGCGCACGATGATTCACCGTGTATATGACCAAGCCAGACAAGCGATAGACACAGTAGTGGTAGCCACGGACGATGAGCGCATATACGAGCAGGTGGAGTCGTTCGGTGGCAAGGTAGTGATGACGCGTGCTGACCACAAATGCGGCACCGACCGTTGTTTAGAAGCATACCACTTGATTACCACACCTGCCTTTCGGGAGCAAAACGAATGCAACACCGTGATAGTCAATATACAAGGCGACGAGCCTTTCGTGCAACCAGAACAAATCACCACGCTGATAGACTGTTTCAAAGAGACGGATGGCAAGATAGATACCGAGATTGCCACCTTGGTCAAGCCTTTCGGCAAGGACGACACATGGGAAGACCTGCAAAACCCGAATAGCCCGAAAGTGGTGTTCTCGGAAAAGACGCACGAGGCATTGCTTTTCTCTCGGAGCGTTATACCCTATCTGCGCGGTGTGAATAAGGAGGAATGGTTGTTGCAAGGGAGGCACTATCGGCATATCGGTATGTATGCCTACCGCGCGGACGTGCTGGAACGTATCACGCAACTGCCACAAAGCCCTATGGAGAAGGCAGAGAGCCTGGAACAATTGCGGTGGCTGGAACATGGATACCACATCAAAGTAGGGCTGACGGATATTCAGACAATCGGCATCGATACCCCAGAAGACTTGGAACGGGCAAGACACTATATGAAACACTAAATAACACAAGATATTATGGCTAAGACACCAACTCCCCACATTGGGGCACAGGTAGGCGATATTGCCGAAACTGTGATTATGGCAGGAGACCCACTGCGCGCAAAATTGATGGCAGAGAAGTATTTGGAGAACCCCGTACAATTCAATAACGTACGCGGGATGTTGGGTTTCACAGGTATGCATAAAGGCAAACGCGTGAGCGTGATGGGACACGGTATGGGCATTCCCTCAATAGGCATCTACTCCTACGAGTTGTACAACTTCTATGGCGTGAAGACTATCATCCGCGTGGGTTCAGCGGGCAGCATACACAAAGACTTGCACATAGGAGACATAGCTGTCGCAATGGGGGCATGCACCAACTCCAACTACGCGGCACAGTATGAACTGCCAGGTACGTACGCACCTATTGCCGATTTCGATCTTTGCCGCCGCGCAGCAGAGGCTTGCGAACAGTTTGGCTACCACTACAAGGTGGGCAACGTGTTCTCGTCCGACACATTCTACACAGAAAATCCGCATAACGAGAAATGGATTAACATGGGCGTGCTATGTGTGGAGATGGAAGCCCCTGCCCTCTATATGAACGCGGCGCGTAGCGGCAACAAAGCATTGGTTATCTGCACCATTAGCGACAACATCATAACAGGTGAGGCTACTACCGCGGAGGAGCGACAGAACAATTTCACACACATGATGGATGTGGCATTCAGTTTGGTGTAAGCACATAAATCATTGCAGTCCGTCTTGGGGAAAACGCCTGACACACACGGCAGCATGCCTGCTGCTGGTTGTTGCTTGTGCTTGGGGTACGCCACCCGTACAGGACAGCACACAGCGACCTCCCATATTCACAGGTTGCTCGGGCGGAATGATGTTGCATATTGGCTATATGTTTGCACCCAATGGGACAGCACTGTTTGGGAGTGAGGCATTGGGACAAGTGGATAGACTGCCGCATGATGGGGTAACATTCGGCATAGGCGGTGCGGCGAAAGTGCATCTGATAGACCATATCCACATAGGAGGGGAAGGGTTTGTCAGTACGATGCCGCTAATGGGAAACGATTCGCAGATACGCACAGGCTGGGGAGGCATATTGCTGGATTACTATTGGACGTGCGAGCGTTGGCGTCCATATGTGGGTTTCACGATGGGTGGAGGCAGTATGCGCAGGATGCTGCGTTACGCCGATGATATACAAGGCGAAGGCAGTCCACCGCATAACGCCTATTTCCGCAAGACGGGCTTTATGTTGATTGATCCCTACGTGGGATTTGAATACGCCTTGACCCCGCGCGTTGCAGTGGTTTGCCGAATGGATTATGTACTCCCTTTTGGCAAGCATATGCGCGAAGACATCACCTATATGTCGCCCTCTGGACCACGACTGTATGTAGGTTTTATGTTTGGACATAAAGCAAAAAGAAAATAACATATCAACTCGTTGATTGAGTAACATATTAAACACTATCTATAAGCATGGATAAGAATACTTGGATTGGCTTTCTATTGATAGCCGTGATTATTGTGGGTTTCTCTTTGTTCAACCGTCCCTCCCAAGAGGAGTTGGCAGAACGAAAACGTGTTCAAGACAGCATTGCCATGGCAGAGATGCAAGAACGCGAAGCGCAGTTTATTTCAGACCAGATTGCCGCACAACTATACAATGATTCCATAGCGCAGGTGCAGGCAAGCAAAGACTCTGCCACCCTCTCGCGTGAATTGGCAGAGAAAGTACACAATGCCTATGGTGCTTTTGCCGTTGCCGCTATGGGTACGAACGAACAGACCGTTTTAGAAAATAGCAGACTGCGCCTATATATAGACAGCAAAGGTGGACGCATTGCCCGTGCAGAACTGAAAAACTATAAAGCATACGGCGATAGCGTGAACGACCTGTGCCTGTTCCGCGCAGCAGAAAGCAAACAGAGTTTCACGCTCATTACGGCAAACAACCGTATTTTGCAGACAGCGAACCTTTATTTTGCGCCCCATATGCTCAACGACAGCACATTGGCGATGCGCTTGCACACCGACCAGGAGGATGCCTATATAGACTTTGTGTACACCATTCCTGCGGACGAGTACATGATAGGGTTCTCCATTGTGGCGCACAACATGCAGCACATCCTGGCACAGAATGTTACCGCATTGGATATGCAGTGGGAACAACTCATCCCCCAGCAAGAGCGCGGACGCAAGTTTGAGGAACGCTACTCGTTGCTGCAATACATGCTCGTGGACGGCAGTATGGAGACACTCTCCGAAACGAAACATGACTCCCAGAAAGAAAGCACCAAAGTACGCTGGATTGGCTACAAAGACCAGTTCTTCTCAACGGTAATGATAGCCGACGATGCGTTCACCTCCTCGCTATTTGAATCCACGCCGCAAGACAAACACAGCGGCTACATGAAAGAGTACAAGACCTCCACCTCGGTGGCTTTTGATATCACAGGCAGCACCCCTACCCACTTCCGCTACTATTTCGGTCCGAACCACTACAACACCCTGAAAGCCTACGACAAAGATGTAGAGAAAGACCAGCGCCTGCACCTCAAAGAATTAGTGCCATTAGGATGGAAAGTGGTGTCGTGGATCAATATGATTCTCGTGATACCGATGTTTGACCTATTTACCTCTTGGGGACTGCATATCGGCTTGGTGATTATCCTAATGACCTTGGTGATTAAATTAGTGATTCTGCCCTTTGTCTTTGCGTCCTACAAGTCGAGTGCAAAGATGCGGGTGCTTAAACCGCAGATAGATGCTATCAATGCGAAGTATCCTCCCGAAAAGATGCAAGAACGTCAGGCGGCGACTATGGCACTATACCAGAAGGCAGGTGTCAGCCCTATGTCAGGCTGTCTGCCTATGCTCTTCCAGTTCCCTGTGGTGATGGCGATGTTCTGGTTCTTCCCCACTGCCATCGAACTACGTGGAAAGTCTTTCTTGTGGGCAGACGACCTCTCTACCTACGATGCCGTACTCTCGTGGGGATACAACCTGCCCTTGATAGGCGACCACTTGTCGATATTCTGCTTGCTCTTTACCTTGGTAAACATCGCATATACCTACATCACGATGCAGACGCAGAACACCGACCCGAACATGAAATTCATGAAATGGATGATGTATCTGATGCCGCTGATTTTCTTCTTTACCTTCAACGACTATGCCGCAGGCTTGAGTTTCTACTATTTCGTAAGTCTCTTGCTTACCATTCTCCAAACCTATATCTTCCGTTGGGCGATTGACGACAAGAAAGTGTTGGAACAGATGGAGCGTAATGCCAAGAAGCGCGAAGGCAAAAAGAAATCAGGCTTTATGGCGCGTTTGGAAAAGATGCAGCAAGAGCAGGTGCGCATGGCACGTGAGAATGCAAAAGCACAACAAAAACGCATGCGCTGATGAAAATCCGAATAAGCGAACTACTACTGATAACCCTGTGCCTGATACCAAGCACAGGGTTATTGGCGTCTAATACGGCTGACGCAAAGTGCAGGGTGGCTGTGGATGCGACACCTGCGGATACGATGTCTATGGACACCGTAGTCTCGCAGGCACGATATACATTCGGAGATTTCTTCGACGCACTCGACCTGCCCACCGTATTCGGCGCAGGATACACACCCAACCATATAGAGAGTGCGTCCTTCACCTCCTCCGTGCGCTTAGGATGGCGACACCACAAGAACTATGGCACATATGCCTACATCGCCTACAACACACATTCCAACACCTACGACTCGCTCACCATCGCGGGCAGCAATGTGTATAATGGTGAAGTGTGGTACCATGAGATAGGCATGGGTGTGGGCTACCGCATTCCCTTAGTGAAGGACATTCGGGCATTCTATGCACAACCCTATTTCCACGCATGGGATTTCTTCTGTGCCATAGAGCCCGGTGCGAAAATCACAGTACTCAAAAACGTGGTACCGGATAGCCCAAACAACGAGGCGGGCAATACGGACAAGTACAGCCTAATAGATGCCACCTCCGTTGTCCCTACCCTTCGTTTCTCGGCAGGTGTAGAGTGGTTTATATTTCCCAATTTCGCTATCTTCGTTGAAGCCGCCTACACGCAGCACCTCCTACCCACCGTAGTAGAACAAGCCGCGATAAACCAAGGACGTATCAAACACCCATCAGGCCCTATGACCTTCTCTGCTGGACTTTCCCTATTCTTCAACTAAACAGCGAAACAGCATCCTATCCTTACAAACAGCCTATGTCTTTTTAATTTTTGATAACAAATAGAGAAAGGGAAGAACACTCGTGGAACAATGGGAAAAAGGGCAAGATGAAGGTGACCTGACCGCTACCTGACCGCTACCTGACCGCTCGTGAAACAATAAGCATACTTATAGGACATCGGGAGGACAGCGGGAAAATGTTTTTAACATTTCTTCCCTCACACTTTTACTTATTTTAACTCTACAAACAGGTAGGTATCGCAGAGCGTTTGCTTTTGGGGAATACTACGATATGCAGAGGAATGGGCGATACACCGCCCGCTATCAGGAAAGATAGTATATATTAGCAGAGCGAGGTCGCCTAAACCTGTTAGACAACCTCGCTCGGATTTCATCTATCGCTGTGCAGAATGCGGAACGATAGGATAGTCGTGCTACCTATTACTTCTTGAAATAGCGATTGTAGAGACCTTCGAAGCCCTTGCCGTGGCGTGCCTCGTCTTTTGCCATCTCGTGAACGGTGTCGTGGATAGCGTCGAGGTTCAACTCTTTGGCTCGCTTTGCAATACGGAACTTGTCCTCGCATGCACCTGCCTCCGCCATCATACGTTTCTCCAAATTGGTCTTGGTATCCCAAACTACTTCACCGAGGAGTTCTGCAAAACGAGCGCAGTGCTCTGCCTCTTCGAATGCATAACGCTTGAAAGCCTCTGCAATCTCAGGATAGCCCTCACGGTCTGCCTGGCGCGACATAGCCAAATACATACCGACTTCGGTTGCTTCACCCATAAAGTGTGCATTCAAGTCCTCTTTCATCTGGTTGTCAGTGTCCTTTGCTACACCAATCACATGCTCGCAAGCAAAAGCGATACCAGCATTCTCGTCAACCTCTTTCCAAGTTACAATCTGTTTGCACTGTGGGCAACGCTCGGGTGCCACCTCTCCCTCAAATACGAATCCGCAAATCGGGCAAATAAATTTCTTTTTCATAATAGTGGTGTTATTTTTGTCAGTTATAATCTATATACATCCGTATGTACAAAAAGCGTACCAAAACACCCTTATGTCAGTGCGTACGGCATTATTTTTCTAATATCTCTACCGCCTTCTTGGTGATGTCATCATCACGCTCGAACAGCGGGAAGAAACCTTCGTCGCCCAAGATATTGCGCACGATATAGGCATTGATGAGCCGTATCATAGGCTGCTTGGACTTTTCGATTTGCGCAGCATTGGGCTCAACTCCTTTCTCTTGGCAGAATTGGATAAACTCGGGCATCCAATCGGCTGCCATCAGATGACGTTCCAGAGACTGCCAATCCTTGTATTTGCTCAACTCCTTGCGGTGCGTATCGGTATAGCGATACGCAAACTGGTAGGTATAGGCACGGTTGGCAACCTGGTTGAAATAGGGGGTGTATAAGGTGGTGTCTCGTCCGACAAAGATGTCGGGCATAATACCCCCACCACCGTGTACGACCTTGCCCGCCTTGGTATAATACAAGGTGGTGTCCGCATAGTGTACACTGTCCGCCGTGTAGAACTCACCATGCTCAAAACGCGCCAACAGTTCTTTTTCATAGTCCGTCTGGTCGCCCAACGTATAGGGTTTCTGAATGCAGCGCCCCGAAGGCGTATAGTAGCGCGCTACGGTCAGACGCACGGCACTACCGTCCGCAAACGGCATCTGCTGCTGCACCAAACCCTTGCCAAACGAGCGTCTGCCGACAATGACCGCACGGTCGTTGTCCTGCATCGCACCCGCGAAAATCTCGCTGGCTGATGCCGAGAAATCGTCTATCAGCACAGCCAAGGGTACATCCTTGAACCGTCCTGTGCCATTCGCCTTTGCCTCATAACGAGGATACGCACGCCCCTCGGCATAGACAATCATATCGCCTGCCGCCAAGAACTCGTTCGCCATGCGAATGGCTTGATCCATATAACCGCCCGAGTTCTCACGCAAATCAACGATATATGCCTGCGCACCCTCTGCGCGCAAAGTGGCTAAAGCAGATATAAACTCCGAATAGGTGTTTTCACCAAACTTGTTCACACGGACAAAACCTATATTCTTCTTTCCATCAATGACAAACTTCGCATCTACGGAATTGACAGGAATATCCCCGCGAGTGATGGTATAGTGGAGCAACTCAGGCTCTCCGCTGCGCCGCACGCCGATTTTTACCTGCGTACCTTTCTCGCCACGAAGCGTATGCATCACCTTCTCGTTGTTGATATTCTTTCCCACAAAGAGCGAGTCATCCACCGTAATCAGTTTATCGCCTGCCAGCACGCCGACACCCTCGCTGGGACCACCCGCAATCACTGCGACAATACGCACGGTATCGTTCTGGATATTGAACTGCACACCGATACCCGAGAACGATGCGGAGAGTTCAGAATTGACCAGTTCCAGATCTTTCTTGGGGATATATGCCGAATGCGGGTCTAACTTCTGCACGATTTCCTGCATCACCTCATCGGTGATACTGTCCATATTGAGCGGATCGACATACGCGGACTGCATCAGTTGCATTAACTGATCCACCTTGCTATTGGGCGTCTGGTAGATCCGACCGTTCTGGATAAAGAAACGCTGCGCATTCACCTTGTTGCTCACCGCATTGCCTATCAGAAAGCCAATGAGCAGAAAGACAATCGTCACTGTTGGAAATACATACTTCTTCATAGTTATAGTAGATTCATTTATTTATGCTTCTATCTTGTCGCACACAATACCTGCTTGCCGCAGCAAGTCAATACCGTCCATTATACGGTATTCCTCGCCATACACCACCCGTTTGATGCCCGATTGGATAATCAGTTTGGCGCATTCCATACAAGGGCTGGCGGTGACATACAGGGTCGCCCCCTCGCTGCTGTTGTTGCTCCGTGCCACCTTGGTAATGGCATTCGCCTCCGCATGGAGCACGTAGGGCAACGAGACATTGTTCGCATCCTCACAGCAATTCTCAAAACCACTGGGCGTACCATTGTAGCCATCGGAGATAATCATCTCGTTCTTCACTAACAATGCGCCCACCTTGCGGCGCTCGCAATAACTGTTCTCCGCCCATGTGCGTGCCATGCGCATATAGAGATAATCGCGCTTTCTCTGCTTTTCGGTATTCATAATTCTACGTTTTTTGTAGCAAATCCTGTGCCAATGCAGGTATATCGATGCCATCGAATGTGCCGCTGGTCATCATCAAGAGAGCCGTATTGTGCGTCTCTTCCGCTACGATGGGTCGTACCAAACCGCGCAATGCCGCTACCAACGCACCGCTCTCGGTAAACACCTCTACATTTTTCGTGCCAAACGCATTACGTACATCGCCTGGCTGGATAGTTTGCAAGCCTTTGTGAGCAATGACCTTCGGATTGAAATACACAAATGCCACATCCGCTTCTTGCATACAGCCCTCGTACTGCGGCAGGAAATCCGCCATCAGCGAAGAGAAAGTATGCAGTTCCATACATGCCACAAGTCGTTTCTCGGGATAGCGTGTGCGAACGGCATTGACCGTAGCACGCAACTTGCTGGGCGAATGGGCAAAGTCCTTGTACGCCACATTGTCCACCTTGCCTTGGGCATCCGTGGTTTCGTATATCTTCTCCAAGCGGTTGCTTGCGCCTGTGAACGTGCTTATCGTGCGGTAGAAATCTGCGGCGGGCACACCAATCTGCTGGCATGCCAGGCTGGCTGCCTGCAAATTCTGCATATTGTGCCGTCCAAAGACCTGCATAGGCACATCGCCCTCGTATGCCTGATAGGGAAGGACGTGGATGTCCTGGCGTGCCTGTGCGGCTATCTGCTGCAAATGCGCATCATCGGCACAGTAAATCAGCGTACCGTTGGGTTCAAAGGAGTCCACAAACTGACGGAAAGTATCCACATATTGCGGGAAAGTGGGAAACACGTTGATATGATCCCACGCGATGCCCGTCAGGATAGCCACGTGAGGATGGTACCACAGGAACTTGGAACGCAGGTCAAGGGGAGAAGTCAGGTATTCATCGCCCTCGAAGACCGCATATCTCGCCGTGTCGGACAGGCGCACCATACGCTCAAATCCCTCTATCTGCGCACCGACCATATAGTCTGCCTCAATGCCCAGACGCTGCAAGACATAGAGTATCATAGAGGTGGTAGTGGTCTTGCCATGGCTACCGCCCACCACGATACGTATCTTGTCGCGCGTCTGCTCGTATAGGTACTCGGGGAAGGAATAGATACGCAGCCCTAACTCGCGCGCCCGCTGCAACTCGGGGTTGTCCTCGCGGGCATGCATACCGAGGATGATAGCGTCTATGTCCGACGTGATACGCTCGGGATGCCAACCCATAGCGTCGGGGAGCAGCCCCGCATCGCGCAGATGAGTAAGCGCGGGATCGAAGATTTCATCGTCCGACCCCGTTACGACATACCCTTTTTTAGAAGCAACCGCCAATGCAAGGTTATGCATGGCGGCGCCTCCGATTGCTATAAAGTGAATACGCATATAGATTATTGGAAGAGTTTACCGAAATCCTCGTGGGAGATAGTCTGCTCCTCTACTTTGGCTGCACCGCGTACTGCATCGTAGATCTTATTCTCTGCCACACGCTCTACGATACCGCGCAGTTGGTCTTCTTTCTTCAACATCTCCTGTGCGAAATTGTTGAGGTACTCGTCCTCTACGTGCATCAGACCGTACTGCATGAACTGCATGCGTGCTACCTCTTTGGCGTATGCCTCAACGTCTTCTTTCTCCACCTTGATGTCGTATGCTTTCATAAGTTGGTCTTTTGCCAAATGCCACTTCAGTTCCGCCAACATCTGCGGGAAGTCTTTGTCCAACTGCTCTTGGGTCATCTTCTCGTTGGTGGCGAGTACCCAGCGTTTCAGGAATGCCTCGGGGAACTGCAAACCGTCCATCTTCTTCATAATAGCCGCCTTGGCATCCAAACCGAATTTGTATTTTGCGTCCTCTGCCATATTGGCTTCGATCTCGCCCTTCACACGGGCACGGAAATCCGCCTCGTCCTTGATTGTGTTCTCGCCATATACTTTTGCGAAGAGTTCACCATCGATAGCGGCTGCCTCGTGGCGTGTAATCTCCTTGATTTCGAACGTGAAATCAGAAGTGATTTCCTTTGCCTCCTCCTTGCTGATGCTCAACATAGAGGAGAGTTCTACCTCGCTACCGTATGCTTGCGCGGGGTTGAAGGTGATAACATCGCCTTTCTTGGCTTGGTTGAAGAGTGCCTTCTGCGCCTCGTCATTCATATAGCCGGGCATCAGGATAGCATCCTCCTTGACGATACCGTTCTCTTTCTGCTCGGTGAGCAGACCTTTCAGCATATCGCCGTCCTGTACTTCCTCAACGCTCTTGTAGTCGCCGAAGCGTTCTGCATACGACTGTACCTGCTTCTCGACCATCTCATCCGTCACCTCAATCACGTACTGTGTAAGTTTGTTGTGTCCGTTGAGTTTGGCATCGAACTCAGGTGCTACGGCAATGTCGAAAGCGAAGGTAAAGGTGTCCTGGTTGTCCAAATCCATCTCGGGAGTCTGCTCGTTGTTTGGCAGCGGGTCGCCCAAGACTTGCAGTTTCTGCTCATCGATGTATTTGCTCAATTGCTCGCCTACGACCTTGTTGAGGACGTCTGCCAGTACGCCCTTACCGTACATCTTCTTCACCAATCCGACAGGCACCATACCCGGACGGAAGCCAGGGATATTTGCCTTTTGGCGAATCTGTTTCAGTTCTTTCTGAACTGCCTCTTGATAATCAGCAGGCTCAATCGTCAGCGTCAACACCGCCTGCAAGTCTTTCATTTCACTTTGGTTAATTTGCATAGTTTTATGTTTTAATGATGATTATTCTTTAATCCCTTGTATTTCATTCTCTACGATTTCCATCTCTAATGGAATATAAGAGCCAATTCCCACTACCGCATGCTCTATTTGCGTTTTCCATTTGATCGGCTGATAATGAAACCTTTTTGAGCAGTCTAACATACGATAAATTTCTGACATACTAATTTTCTTCTCGGGTTTGTGCCACGATAACCACACTCGTGACTCTGTGGGCATAGCAGTGTGTACATTCATTACCCAAGCAAAACTTAATCGTATAAATAACCGTGTACTATCCTTATTAAATTTACCTGCATTGTGTATTGTTTCATCGGATAATGCTAATTCTTTCAACACCTGTCCAAAATTGCGCGGACACCCCAGCCATTCTTCTGTCTCCTTAGTAAGTTGCATAGAGCCACTCACGTCGTCATACTCTCTGCCAGAAATATGCTTATCAACTCGTTCTTGTTGACAATTTTTGAATGCTGTTGTATACCCTTTTGATTGTATGCACATAATCGGAGTCGGTCCCAAGATACTTTTGGTAATAACAAACGTATCTCCTTGGTATGTAAACTCCGTAGTATCTTGGAGCATATCCACGCTATCTACACCTACTTTCTGTGCGGTGTGAGGCTTAGATTGTACATTATGCGTACGGCAACTATTCATTGCACACACAGAACAGCACGCCAACACGCATAGTAGAAAAATGTTTCGTCTGCGATACTGCATAATCCTCTCGTTGCTTGGGTATTACTCCCCATTCTAGTTGCGGACGGCACGTTTGCGCTCCAACTCGTCGAGGATGATTTTGCGGATGCGCATATGGTGGGGCGTAACCTCTACATATTCATCCTCCTTGATATACTCCAAGGCTTCTTCCAGCGAGAAGATGACAGGAGGAGGCAGGACCGCCTTGTCGTCTGCCGACTTGGAACGCATATTGGTCAGTTTCTTCGACTTGGTCACATTGATGACGATATCACCCTCCTTGCTATTCTCACCCACTACCTGGCCTGCATAGACCTCATCGCCCGGGTAGATAAAGAAACGTCCTCTGTCCTGCAATTTATCCAAAGCGTAGGCATACGCCGTGCCGCTCTCCATCACGATGAGCGAACCGTTGTTGCGCTTGACAATCTCTCCCTTATAAGGCTGATACTCATAGAAACGGTGCGCCATAATCGCCTCACCCGCGCTCACGTTCATCACATACGTGCGCATACCCATAATGCCGCGCGAGGGTATCAGGAACTCCAACTGCACACGGTCGTTCACCATCTCCATCTTGGTCATCTCACCCTTGTGGGTGGAGACAAACTCGATGATTTTGCCCGAGCACTCGTCGGGGGTATTGACCGTGAGCATCTCCACAGGCTCGCACTTCACGCCATCGATGTCCTTGAAAATCACCTGCGGCTGTCCCACCTGCAACTCGTACCCCTCGCGGCGCATAGTCTCTATCAGCACGCTCAAATGGAGCACACCACGTCCGAACACATGCCACGAACTCTCGTCCGCACCACGCTCGACCCGCAACGCCAGGTTCTTCTCCAACTCCTTGTTGAGGCGCTCCTGGATATGGCGGCTCGTCACAAACTTACCGTCCTTGCCAAAGAAAGGCGAGTCGTTGATAGTGAAGACCATAGACATGGTAGGTTCATCGATAGCGATGGGTTTCAAAGGCTCTGGATGCTCGTAGTCGCAGATAGTATCGCCAATCTCAAAGCCGTCGATACCTATCAGCGCACAGATGTCGCCGCTGCGCACCTCGTCTGTCTTGACATGCCCCATACCCTGGAAGGTGTGCAGTTCCTTGATTTTGGTCTTGACCATCGTACCGTCTTTCTTCGCCAACACGACATTCATGCCGTCCCGCAACACGCCGCGGTGGACACGTCCGACGGCTATTCGTCCGACATAGGCATTGTAATCCAAGGAAGTGATGAGCATCTGAGGTGTACCCTCCAACTCCTCGGGGGCGGGGATATACTCGATGATAGCGTCCATAAGCGCAGTCAGGTCGCTCGTCTGGTGGTGCCAATCGGTGGACATCCAACCGTTTTTGGCAGATCCGTATATGGTCTGGAAATCCAACTGCTCCTCCGTAGCATTCAGATTCAGCATCAAATCGAACACCTCTTCCTGCACCTCATCGGGACGGCAGTTGAGTTTGTCCACCTTGTTGATGACTACGATAGGTTTCAAATTGAGTTCCAACGCCTTTTGCAGCACGAAACGCGTCTGGGGCATAGGACCTTCGAAAGCATCCACCAGCAGCAAGACACCGTCTGCCATATTGAGCACACGCTCCACCTCGCCACCGAAATCGGCGTGCCCCGGGGTGTCAATCACATTGATTTTGTAGCCCTTGTAGTCAATCGAAACGTTCTTCGCCAAAATAGTGATACCACGCTCGCGCTCCAAATCGTTGTTATCCAATATCAACTCGCCTTTCTGCTCGTTGTCACGAAACAGATGGGCTGTGTACAACATCTTGTCCACCAAAGTGGTCTTACCATGGTCAACGTGGGCGATAATCGCTATATTCCTAATCTTTTGCATGAATGTGATATGATATATACCTTAAAAAATACAATCCTATATGCTATAAAAAAGCGGGCAAAGTTACAACTTTTTTTTGGAATATGCAAATCTAAATGCGTTTTTTGCGGAAGCACGCTCAGATTGGCAGGTTTTATAGAGTCCAATAACAAATGCAAATTTATAGTATATTTTTGAAATAGACAAATTTAGGTGTCATAAAGTGTAATTTTTTTCGTGGT
>X363_Desmarests_Spiny_Pocket_Mouse__coassemble_131_pt1 | contig 59153 bp, 55 predicted proteins | sample X363_Desmarests_Spiny_Pocket_Mouse__metabat2_low_PE_030 | metagenome-assembled genome bin X363_Desmarests_Spiny_Pocket_Mouse
ATTGCGCAGAAACGGATTGCATAGCACAGGAAACAATAGCACTACACGGAACGGACTGTATAGCACAGGAAATCACGGCATTGCGCAGAAACGGATTGCATAGCACAGGAAACAATAGCACTACACGGAACGGATTGTATAGCACGGAAAATCACGGCATTGCACTGAAACGGATTGTATAGCAAGGAAACAATAGCACTACACGGAAATAGAATAGAAATACTGATATTTTAGAATACAGCATATTTTAGAACTATGGAAGAAATAGAAAATCAGCAAGAAAAGTACGATGGTTCAAGCATTCAAGTGCTTGAAGGTTTGGAAGCGGTGCGCAAACGCCCCGCAATGTATATCGGCGATATTTCACAGAAAGGTCTGCACCACTTGGTATACGAGGTGGTGGACAACTCAATAGACGAGGCATTGGCAGGATTCTGCAACCACATAGAGGTAACCATAAACGAGGATAACTCCATCACGGTGCAGGACAACGGACGAGGTATTCCCGTGGACATGCACCCCAAAGAGCACAAGAGTGCGTTGGAAGTGGTGATGACCGTGCTGCACGCGGGCGGTAAGTTCAACAAGAACTCCTACAAGGTGTCGGGCGGTCTGCACGGCGTGGGCGTGTCGTGCGTAAACGCATTGTCCACAAAACTACACGTGGAGGTATATCGCGACGGGAAAGTGTATATGCAGGAATATGCACAAGGAAAACCGCTTTGCCCTGTACACACAATCGGAGAATACAACCCCAACGAACGGGGAACGGGTACATTCGTACAATTCTGGCCAGACGGTAGCATCTTTACCGAAACGGTCTATCAGTACGACATCCTTGCCAACCGTATGCGCGAGTTGGCATACCTGAATGCAGGCGTGAAAATCACGCTGACCGACAAACGCGTGGCTTTGCAAGACGCCGCAACACCCTATAAGCAAGAGGTATTCTACTCGGAGAAAGGACTGAGCGAGTTCGTACGCTACATCGACAACACCCGCACACCACTGATCTCGGAGGTAATCCACCTAAGCACAGACAAATACGGCACACCCGTAGAGGTGGCTATGCTATACAACACCGACTTCAACGAGAACGTACACTCCTATGTGAACAACATCAACACCATAGAAGGCGGTACGCACGTGGCGGGTTTCCGCGCTGCACTGACCCGCGTGATGAAGAAATATGCAGAGGACAGCAAACTGCTCGAGAAAGCAAAACTCAAAGACAAAGACGGGAACTCGACCATAGACGCGAACGACTTCCGCGAAGGACTGACCGCCGTAATCTCGGTGAAGGTGGCAGAACCGCAGTTTGAGGGACAGACAAAGACCAAATTGGGCAACTCGGAGGTGGCAGGTATGGTGTCGTCTGCTGTGGCAGAAGCACTGACGAACTACCTCGAAGAGCACCCCGATGACGCAAAAAAGATAGTAGAGAAAGTAATCCTTGCCGCACAGGCTCGTATCGCGGCACGCAACGCACGTCAGAGCGTATTGCGCAAGTCGCCATTGAGCGGTGGCGGGCTGCCTGGAAAACTGGCCGACTGTGCCAGCAAAGACCCTGCGGAATGCGAGTTGTTCCTCGTGGAGGGAGACTCGGCAGGCGGTACGGCAAAAACAGGACGCGACCGCGTACACCAAGCCATCCTGCCGCTGCGCGGTAAGATACTGAACGTGGAGAAAGCCATGGAACACAAAGTGTTTGAGAGCGAAGAAGTGCGCAACATATTCACGGCATTGGGCATCACATTCGGTACGGAGGACGACCCAAAGGCACTCAACCTGAGCAAGATACGCTACCACAAAGTGATCATCATGGCCGATGCCGACGTGGACGGTGCACATATCGCAACCCTAATCATGACGCTATTCTTCCGCCATATGAAGGAAGTGATTGAACAAGGACACCTCTACATCGCCATGGCACCGCTCTACCTCTGCTCAAAAGGAAATTACAAAGAGTACTGCTGGAACGACCAACAGCGCTTTGACTTTATCCAGAAATATGGCAACGGGGACGAGAAACTCATCAAGACACAGCGATACAAAGGTTTGGGTGAGATGTCGGACGAGCAACTATGGGAGACAACCATGGATCCCGCACGCCGCATGCTCAAAAAAGTGACCATAGAGAATGCAGCAGAAGCCGACCACACCATCGCCATGCTAATGGGCGACGACGTAGCACCCCGCCGCGAGTTTATCGAAGAGAACGCCACCTACGCAAAGATTGACGCATAACAAACAGCGCATCGACCTGCTCGGTTGCGCCACATAGAGAAATCACTAACCTTCGTACAAAATGAGAATTGCCGTATATTGCAGCGCGAAAGACAGTATCCCCCAAACGTACAAACAGATGGGCTATCGGTTGGGCGAGTGGATAGGCGCGCAAGGACATACCTTGGTGTACGGAGGAGCGACCGGGGGGCTGATGACCTGCGTGAGCGATGCAGCAAAAACGGCAGGAGCAAGGGTGATTGGCGTGATACCAGCGCGCATAAAAGCCTCGAAACGACAGGCAACGAACTGCGACGAACTGATACACGTGGACAGCATGGCAACGCGCAAGGCAAAAATGCGCGAGATAGCCGACTGCTTTGTGTGTCTGCCTGGCAGTTACGGGACATTGGATGAGATGATGGACGTGATAGCCAGCGGCACCGTAGGCGAACACCACAAACCGATATACATCCTGAACATACACGGCTTCTATGATGACCTGCAAAGGCAAATAGAACGGATGAAGACAGAACTGTTCATTCCCGCAGAAGAAAGTTACAAGCCGATATTCGTGGAGACCCAAGAAGACCTATACGGCTATATCAGCGAACATCAGCGCGTCGTCGAAAAGAACATAAAGCATATCTAAAACCAACGTTTCGATTAAGCGGGCGGACAGCAAAGCCATTGCTATCCCGAGCGCAAGAAAGGTCGAATGAAATTCAACACATAACAAACATGAGTCAAGTTGTTACGCTCAAAAAAAATCTCCTCAACACGAAAGATATGGAGAAATGGATGCTTCGTATCAAAGAGGACATCATTCGCTACCGCAAAGTGGAAAACTCGGAGGAACTGAAAGCGTTTCGCGCACTGCAAAGCATCGTAGAGACGAAAGCATTCCAAGACAACAAACAGTATTTGCTGAAACGGAAATACCGTCAGACCGATGAGTACAAACAAACGCGGCGTTTCCATATCCTGCGCCACTACACACCGCGCGTAATCGGCTATCTGCTCTATGCACGCAACACGGACCTGCATGATTACATCGAATTTACACATACCGACGCGTACAGCCTGCTACAAGACAAAGAAGCCATAAGCGCATCGGCTACCTTGCAGAAATACAAACGAATAGGAAACTCATTCGCATGGAAACGATACCAGAAACTCGAACAAAGCAATGAGGTGCAGGAATACCTCGCACTGCGCGACATCATAGAGACTGACGATTTCCAGCAACGAAAAGCCTTTTGGAGCAACCCTAAACGCTGGTACACCACCCCAGAAAGCCAACAGGATGCGCAGTACACCGCACTCAAACAATCGGACGATATACGTTTCTTTATGGCGCAAAATCCCGCACAGATAGCCGAATGGGAACGATACAAACTGAGCATGAACGAGGATTTTGAGGGGACGACATGGCAAAACGGACAGTGGGACGCCGGATTCTACTACGCTAATCCAAATCTGAAAACAGACCACTCCTACGACAACGAACAGCAAGCCAACCACCAAGGAAAGAACACGTCCGTGGACAACAGCACGCTACGCATAGAAACACGCAAGGAAAAGGCTACGGCATCGGCATGGCACCCTGTGAAAGGATTTATCCAAAAGACCTATCACTACACAGGAGACATACTGCAAGCAGGGCAACATTTCCAGCAAGCAGAAGGCGTATTCATGGCAAAAGTACGATTCAGCGGGAAGACACATGCCGCTGTATTCCTTGGTACGGGTACACGACTACCACTACTCAGCCTTATACAGTGGAACGGAAAGAGCATGGGCGTAGGAATGGGAACCGAGAAAGGTGTAGCGCGTACAGAAATAGGTAACCTGAAACCCAACAAGTGGATGATATACAGCGTGGTAATACAGAAGAAAGACATCGTATGGTATATCAATGACCAGGAAGTGATGCGGCAGCCCAACACCCTGAACGGCGACTCGTTCTACCCTGCCATCACCACATTCCTGCCACAACAAGCCAAAGCGGGCGTGGGCAAAGTGGAAGTAGATTGGGTGAAAGTCTATACAGTAGATTTCTAATGTGTCGGTAGCACTATGTTTCTAATTGCAGGTCCTTGCGCAATCGAAAGCCGTGAAGTGGTCATGGAGACGGCCGGTGTGCTGAAAGAGGTATGCACAGAACTGGACATACCTCTGTATTTCAAGTCGTCGTTTGACAAAGCCAACCGCACCTCCCTATCCGCCCGCGGCATTGGAATGGAACAGGGACTGGATATTTTATCCGAAGTGAAACATACTTACGGACTGCCCATACTCACGGACGTACACGAGTGCTGGCAATGCGACAAGGTGGCAGAAGTGGCAGACGTGCTGCAGATACCCGCCTTCCTCTCACGACAGACAGACCTGTTGCTCGCCGCAGCACGTACGGGGAAAATCGTAAACGTGAAGAAAGGTCAGTTTATGGCACCGTGGGATATGAAAGGAGTGGTGAGCAAAATCCAGTCGGTACCTTCCGATACCCCCATACACGAACGATTATGGCTGACCGAACGAGGCTCCTCGTTCGGCTACGGCAACTTGGTGGTAGATATGACCGCCATCGTAAAAATGCGGGCATACGGCTGCCCAGTGGTGTTTGATGCCACACACGCGGTGCAGCAACCTTCGAACCAAGCGGGTATCACAGGCGGAAATCGCGAGATGGTACCCTACCTGATGCGCGCAGCACTGAGCGTAGGCGTGGACGGCATATTCATGGAAGTGCATCCCGACCCTGACAAGGCAATATCGGATGCTGCCAATCAAGTGAAACTGAGCAACATACACGATATTCTGCGTCAAGCAGTGGCGATAGATAATATCGTAAAGCAATTATAATCCCTAACCGTTCAGCAGAACGTGAAGGGTATCCATAGTAAACTATTGTAGAACCTAATGGTCAATTTGGGATGAGTTATTCTGAAAGAGCAAAACAAATCTTTGCAGAAGAAATCGGTGAGTTGGAAAAACTCGGACTATCCATAGATAGTCGTTTCGACGATGCCGTCGAGATGATATATGCGTGCAAAGGCAAGTTGGTAGTGATGGGTATTGGCAAGACGGGTATCATCGGACATAAGATTGCATCATCATTGGCTTCGACAGGCACATCCGCCATCTTTGTAAATGCCGTGGAAGCAGTACACGGCGATTTGGGAATGGTGAACGGACAGGATGTGGTGATGCTCATAAGCAACAGCGGCAGTACAAACGAGATACTCAATGTAATCACTCCCCTACGAAATCTGGGATGCACCATCATCGCCATGACAGGAGACTGCCAATCGCCATTAGCACAGCAAGCAGACCTAACACTATCCATCCATGTGGATAAAGAGGCATGCCCACTGGGCTTGGCACCTACCACCTCCACCACCGCCACGACCCTGATGGGCGATGCACTCATCGTATGCCTGATGGAGAAACGCCACTTTAAGGCAGAGAACTTTGCGGTGTATCACCCAGGCGGTGCATTAGGACGACAACTGCTGGCACGCGTGAGAAACTGCATGCAGACCAATGTGCCCCGCGTGCAACTGACCACTCCGTTCCGCCTCCTTGTATGCGAGATGTCGGAAAAACATCTCGGTATGACCATGGTGTATGACGGTAACAAATGCGTAGGCATCATCACGGACGGCGACCTGCGGCGCGCCATACAAAAATACGATGACCTGCACATCGTAGCGAAAGATATGATGTCGCCCTCGTATAAGCGCATCCACAAAGAAGCACTGCTGACCGATGCGTTGGCCATCATGGATACCTACAATATCACCACATTGGCGGTGACGGAAACGGAAGAGACGGAAGACATCATCGGCATCATCTCCATACACCATATCATAGACTTTAACTAAAATGGACTCAATCGAAAGAAAAGTCCTATTTGGTATAGAAAAAGCATCCAATTATTAAGTGAACGCTTAATAATTGGATTTTTTTTTGTACCTTTGCAGGCAAATACAATAATAGAAGGTATGGAGAACGAAAAAAACATTCCCTTGCTGGATTGCCCCGTAGATTATCTGATAGGAGATGCCAGCGGTAAAGTGCTCAACGAATACGGTCGCTTCCCCTGCAAAATCAAATGCGGTGTATATGCCATCTTGGTGAGGGGTAGCGCACGCGCCACCATAAACATTACACAATACGAGTTTCGGCAAAACGATGTGTTGCTCTTGGAATCGGGCAGTTTTCTCCTGATTCATGAGTTCTCGGAAGACGCGTTGGTATATTACATCTTGTTCTCGTCGGCTTTTATGGACAAGAACGCATTTACCAAGCGTATGTCGCTCACGGCACTCGGACTACAATCTCCCATACTGCATGTTGAAAATGAGCAAGGCGAGGTGTTGAAAAACCTTGCCGAACTGCTCATCAAGGCGATGAACACACGCCCTTCGATGCTATCGTCCGAGAATATGGTGCATATCTTTCACCTGCTGCAAACAAGTTACGCCTCGTATGCACATAAACAAGAAGGTTCCCTGACACGACCTCAGGATAGGAAAACACAAATATACCAGGAATACTGCCAATTAGTGCTCAAACACTACTCGGAATGGCATCATGTGAATCAATATGCAGATGCAATGCATATCACCTTGCCGCATCTATGCGCAACTATCAAAGGCGTGAGCGGACGTACAGCCGGAGAAATTATCACAGATGCACTACTCACTGACGCAAAGGCACAACTGAAAATCACCAACTTACAAATCAAGGAAATAGCCCTTTCCTTAGGCTTCGAGAACATCGGATTCTTCAACCGCTTTTTCAAGGCGCACGTAGGCGTGACACCCAAAGCGTACCGGACGACCTAACACCCTACCAGGCGATAGTGGCGGAAAGGGGATAGTGGTCGGAATGAGCCACCCTGTCCACATGACAATCCACGGGATGCATACTACGCGAACAAAGGACATAATCGATACGCACCCCGAAAAGACCTTTGACAAAGGTCGCCCCATAGCGCCCCCACGAAGTAGATAGAAAAGCGTCGCGCATATCCCAGCGGCGGATGTTCCAATAGACAGTAGAAACAGGCAGATCGTTGAAATCGCCTACCACTAATAAAGGATAAGGCGATTTTTCCATCTCCGCCCGGACACACTTGGTCTGCTCCAAGCGCGCACTGTGCGCCGTGGTGTACTTCTGCTTTATGGTTTCCATGTCGTCCCTATTCAAGCGGTTGGATTCCAAATGGTTGGTGATAAGCCGCAGCGTATCCTCGGCGACAATGACATCACAACGCGAAGAGATATTGCCTCGTGAAGGATAACGAATGGTCTGCTTGTGGACAAGCGGATATTTCGAGAACACCGCATTGCCAAACTGGCGACGCTGGTTATACACCGCAAAATCGAAATACGTATAGGGGTATTTCTCTGCCAACGTATGTTTTAGTTCATGGAGCGTCAGATAACAGGACGCTTTGTACACCTCCACCTCTTGCAAGCAGACAATGTCCGCATCCTGCTGCAACAGGTACTGCAAAACCGCATTCTCCTGTGGCTTTTTGAACATACCCATACGATGGGTGTTGTAGGTCAAGACCGCCACCCGGTGCGTATAGTCTATGGCAGCAGGCGGATTGCCATGTGAAATGAGCGGTAAGACGAACAACAGCACACAAAGCAAGCACAAAAAGCCAAAGGATAGTTTTATTTTACGCCACATAATTCGCTACAATTGAATGCTCCATATATGAAACGGCTATTTCCATTTCGAACATTGCGTTTCGATTGGATATATAGACATACATAATGCCCTAATTTCTCGTGATTGTTCCACACTTTTCTCTATGAGTTCACCCTGACTGACCGCTCGTGGAACAATCCTAAAAAGTACACAACACTTAGAGGACATCGGGAAAAGGTCGGAAAGAAATTTTAATATATCTCCCTTTGGATCCTACTTGTTTTAAGGCGAGCAACAGCCAATATACACATCATTTGGGTTCAAGCACGACAAGCGGAACAATCATTTCTTCCATGGATATGCCACCATGCTGGAAAGTGTTGCGATAATACTGCGCATAGTAGTTGAAATTGTTGGGATAACCGAAGAAATCGTTGCCTGTGCAAAACATATAGCTGCTGCTTACATTCGGGCACGGCAGTCCCACCTTCTTGGGCTGCTCAATGGTCATCACATTCTTGCTCTGACAGTTGAGCGCCTTGCCTACTTTATAGCGAAGATTCGTATTGGTGTTCTTATCCCCCACAATCTGCACAGGATTCTTCACGCGCACCGTACCGTGGTCGGTGGTAATGACCACCTTGTAGCCCAACTCTGCCATACGGCGGAAAAGCGTGTAGGTAGGTGAATGGCGAAACCAAGAGGAAGTGAGGCTGCGGTATGCGGCTTCATCATTTGCCAACTCGCGCATCATCTTGCTCTCCGTGCGCGAATGGGACAGCATATCAATAAAATTAAGCACCACCACATTAAGCGGTGTGCGCAGACCTTTCATCTGCGCAATGACCCGCTCGCAGAAATCGCTCTCGTTGATCTTGAAATACGAATATGTATCGTGCCGTCGGAAACGGTCTATCTGCGTCTGAATGAGCGCCTTTTCATTCAAGTTCTTACCCTCGTCATCATCTTCCTCCACCCATAAATCGGGAAACATCTCCTGTATCTGCAAGGGCATCAGTCCCGCAAAAATCGCATTGCGTGCGTATTGCGTAGCCGTGGGCAGGATAGATAGGTATTGTGTTTCGTTCGTCACCGTGAAATACTCTGCCAGCAAAGGCTGAATGGTCTTCCACTGGTCATAGCGGAAATTGTCTATCACCACAAAGAATACCTTCTCACCCTTATCAAGCATAGGAAACAGTACCTTCTTGAAGATGTCAGGCGACATCATAGGACGCTCCACGTGAGACTGCTTAGGGGACTGGAACACCGCCGCACCAAACCACGACTCGTAGTTCTTCTGAATAAACTTCGCAAAGGCGGCATTCGCCTGCGTGCGCTGCATATCCAACATCTCGCGCATGGACGAATCCACATCCTGCAAATCGAGATCCCATTTCGTGAGCGTACGCTCAATAGCCATCCACTCCTCCACCGTCTGCGCCGTGTCTATCATATACGCAATATCACTGAACTCCTGCCGATAGGAACGATTGGTGTGTTCGGATACAATATCATGCTGGTGGATATGTTTCTTCAAGCACAGCAAAATCTGACTGGGGTTGACAGGCTTTATCAGATAATCCGCTATTTTCTCCCCTATCGCCTGCTCCATAATGCGCTCCTCCTCGCTCTTGGTAATCATCACCACAGGCAACTCGGGACGCAAACGCTTGATTTCCTGCAAGGTCTCCAAGCCCGACAGGCCAGGCATATTCTCATCCAAAAATACAATATCTACGGTCTCTGATTTACAGATATCGATTGCATCTTGCCCATTGGTCGCCGTCAGCACTTCATAGTCCTTGCTGCGAAGGTAAATCAAATAAGGGGCTAATAACTCCATTTCATCGTCTGCCCAAAGAATCCTATTCATAGTTGTTTCTCGTTTAGTGTTCGGGATTTATAACAGTGTGTTCGGAACGTAGTTGCGCCACTTGTCAATAAGCGCGGTCATATCCGCAGGCCATGGTGAATCGAAGAACATACGCTCACCCGTACGGGGATGCGTAAACCCAAGCGTCCTGGCATGGAGCACCTGACGCGGACATAGCGCAAAACAATTGTGGATATACTGGCTGTATTTCTGCGTACGCAAGCCTTTCAATATCTCCATTCCTCCATATTTCTCATCCGCAAAAAGAGGGTGTCCTATGGACTTCATATGCACACGAATCTGATGCGTGCGCCCTGTTTCCAGACGGCATTCCACCAAGGTAACGTAGGGAAAGCGCTCCAATACACGCCAGTGCGTGATTGCTTCTTTGGCATTAGGGTTCTCCTCCAAATCGTAGATACGGTAGATGGTGCGGTCGCGAGTATCACGCGCCAAGGCACCCTCCACGGTACCGCTCTCTTCCGAAAACGTCCCCCACACAAGCGCGTTGTACGTACGCTCGGTGGTATGGTCGAAGAACTGTTTTCCCAATGCCGTCTTTGCCTCCGGCGTCTTAGCAATAAGCAGCAAGCCGCTGGTGTCCTTATCAATACGATGCACCAAGCCTATCTCCGGATTATTGACATCTATACCGTCTGACAGGAAATAATATGCCAAGGCATTGAGTAGCGTATGCTCGTAGTTGCCGTGTCCCGGATGCACGACCATCCCTGCTTCCTTGTTGATAACCAGAACATCGGCATCTTCATATACGACATTCAAGGGAATGGCTTCGGGCAATATGGTGGTATCAAAAGGCGCATGGTCGAGCATCACTTGCAGCCTATCCAAAGGCTTTACCTTGTAATTGCTTGCCACGGATGTGCCGTTCACCCATACATTGCCCGCATCCGCGGCGGCTTGTATGCGACTACGGCTCGTATCCGGCATATGTTCGCTTAGGTATCTGTCCACGCGAACAGGGCTCTGCCCTTTATCCACCGTGCAACTATATCTCTCATACACTTCTTCCATACTCAAAACCAGTCTTCCTCGTCGTCCGTGTTGTGCGTTGTTACAGCCTTTTCCAAATCTACCGACAGGTTGAGATTGACCATCGTTCCCTCCACAATCTGCCTCCCTGCTTCCGGACTTTGGAGATACACCACAGGCAGTTCACCTGTGTCCGCATAGCCGTTTTCATCTACAGACTCGTCATACATTACCGTACCTATCGTCAGGTGCTGGGAAAGCAGCAATGCACGCGCCTCCTGCAAAGTCATCCCTAACAGGCTCGGCACACGCACCATCTCCGTACCTTTTCCAAATCCGACTACCAACGTCACTTCACTGCCCTCATCCACTCGCGCGCCAACAGGTAAGGAGCGTCCGCGGAACTTTACGTCCAATACCAAATCCTTGTATTCGGAAGGTTCCCACTCATACTCCTCGCTGACCCGCACGCCAACAGCACGGAGCGAAGCTGTAGCCTGACGGTAACTCAAATCGTGTACATCGGGCAAAACGACCTGCCTGCGGGCAGAAGAGTTGAGCACCACATACAAGTACCGCCCTTCTTTCGCATGACTGCACGCAGGTGGGGTCTGCTCCGCAATGGCTCCAAGCGGTACTTTATTGGAAAACGTCGAATCCGTTACGACAATGGTCATACCTACGGCTTGCGCCATAGGCTCCGCCTCTGGCATATACATTCCCACGACATCAGGGACTTCAATCTCTTTGCCATGATGGGTATAGGCGCGCAGCCAAAACCACAAACCTATCAGCAGTATGCAGACAATCAACGCGCCCACCGCAAGGTTAATAACAACCGTCAGCGCAACTTCTTTCCCGTTTTTCTGTTTCTTTTCCATAAATTTGCCAAAAACACTATGCAAAAGTAGTATTTTTTTTGGAGATATGCAAAAAATATGCTAATTTTGCGATGTTTTTTGAAATAACTCAAAGGACGTAATCTTTTTACATCATTAACATTATGAAGAAAATTCTTTTGATTGCTGCCGTTGCGCTGTGCGCAGTAGGTTGCTGCAACAAGAAATGCTGCAAGGGTGAGAATGCATGCTGCAGCGATTCTACCACATGTTGTGAGGCTGCGGCTCCTTGCTGCAAGGCGGCTGCTGACACCACTGTTGTGGAAGAAGTGATTGTTGAAGAGGTTGTAGAGACAGTTGCTGAATAATATGCAATCTGTTTGGGAAATACCTATCAACACCAATACGTTCCTAATTTAGGCAGAGAGGTTTCTGTTTCAGGTATTAGGTTTCGAACACACACGTGAATGAAACCTGAGCATGAAACAAGAAACTTCTTATTTTTTTGTATAGGAATATGAAATCGTATGATTTTCTCATTATCGGTGGCGGTGTTGCCGGAATGAGTTTCGCGCTGAAAGTAGCACGCGCACAAAAATACAAAATAGCCCTTTGCTGCAAGACCACCTTGGAGGAGGCAAACACAGCCAAAGCACAGGGGGGTATCGCCTCGGTAACGAACCTGCAAGTGGATGATTTTGACAAACATATCCACGATACGATGGTGGCAGGCGACTGGCTGTCCGACCCTCGCGCAGTGGAGCAAGTGGTGAAGAACGCACCGCGGCAGATTGCGGAATTAGTGAACTGGGGTGTGAACTTCGACAAGCAGGCAAATGGCACATTCGACCTGCACCGCGAAGGGGGGCATTCCGAGTTTCGCATCCTACACCATGCCGACGACACAGGGGCAGAGATACAACGTGGGCTGATGGAAGCCGTGCGGCACAATCCTTTCATAGACGTACTCGAAAACCATTTTGCCGTAGAAATCATTACGCAGCACCACTTGGGCGTACGCGTGACACGCCGCACACCCGATATTGAGTGCTACGGCGCATATATACTCAATCCCGAAACAGGCAAGATAGACACCTACCTGAGCCGCGTTACCTTGATGGCAACGGGCGGCACAGGTGCCGTATATGCCACCACCACCAATCCCGATATAGCCACAGGCGACGGCATCGCCATGGTATATCGCGCCAAAGGACAAGTGAAGGATATGGAGTTTGTCCAGTTTCACCCCACTGCCCTATTCCACTCGGGCGAGACACACCCTGCCTACCTCATTACGGAGGCGATGCGCGGCTACGGCGGCATACTGCGTCTGCCCAATGGCGAGGAGTTCATGCAGAAATACGACGAACGCCTGTCGCTCGCCCCACGCGACATCGTGGCACGCGCCATTGACAACGAGATGAAGGTGCATGGCTTGGACCATGTATGCTTAGATGTAACCCACAAAGACGCAGAGGAAACCAAGCACCATTTCCCCAATATATATGCGAAATGCCTAAGCATCGGTATCGACATCACCAAAGACTACATTCCCGTGGCACCCTGTGCGCACTACATGTGCGGAGGTATCAAGGTGAACCTGGACGGTGAGTCGACCATCCGACGTCTATATGCCGTGGGCGAATGCGCCTGCACAGGACTGCATGGTGGTAACCGCCTTGCCAGCAACTCGCTGATAGAAGCAGTGGTGTATGCCGATGCAGCGGCACGTCATAGCCTGAGCATGATAGAGCAGTACGAGTTCAACACCCAAGTACCCGACTGGAAAGACGAAGGCACGTTGAACAATGAGGAACGCGTGCTAATCAGCCAGGACGTGCGGGAAGTGGGGCAAATTATGTCCACCTACGTGGGCATCGTCCGCTCCGACCTGCGTCTGCGCCGCGCGTGGGAACGCTTGGACTTGCTATACGAAGAAACGGAGGATCTGTTCAAACGAGTGAAAGCCACACGCGAGATATGCGAACTGCGCAATATGATTAACGTGGGCTATCTGATCACCCGCCAGGCATTGGAGCGCAAGGAAAGCCGCGGTCTGCACTACAACATCGACTACCCGCGCAAGCAATAAAGGAAGGACAGTCCTATTCCTTTTCACAATGTGTGCCACTGAGTACTTGGAAGTACGCTCAGCGGCACATGTGGTTACACTTGCACTCTTATATGGAATGTCCCGTACCTGTTTCATATAATTGCAGGATTATGGTTTCACAAACGGTTATACAATCTTGGCATATACCGTTCACACTACCAAAATTTTCACAATGGACGGTAAAATAGGCAAAAGGCTTTGACTTATCCGCTACTTCTCTGCTGTTACACTATGATAGATATCGAGAGAAAAAACGCTTACACTTTGTTTTTAGAAACAAATGTGTTTGGTGACTTTACACGAAAACACCTCGAAATCCGTGACGCACAAATGAAAATGCTTTCATACTAGTTATAGGCGTAATAAACAAAACTGATATGAATAACAATTTTCCCTAAAAATTTACAAGATAAGAACGGCGTCAAGATAAATGAAGATGACGTCTTATATATAATGGAAAGCATTATTTCCGTATCTATTGGAATGAAAAGCAGCCACAAGTTGAAGCGATAAACCCAACCTATGGCTACTTACACAATTTGTCACAAGACGAACTTAATCACTTTGAGCGTATCGGCACATACGCAGAATGCGAATATCTTATGACTGTTGATTAGAATTTTGATGCATACGGTGGTTTGTTTCTTGTAACGTAAGTATTCAAACCACTTTGTGCATCGGCAAGACGTTTCATATTAGCAAGGTGATATGCACCACAAGAAGCAAGTGTATAAGTATAAACACTACCACTTGAACGGGTTATACATAGTTGTAGTTTTTACAGTTGCCCTGCTTCCACGAGGTGGATGACGCGTTCGATGATGGCATCTTTGTCATTACCGTCGTATTCGTCTTTTAGGTCGTTCTTGAATAGTTTGGCAACGAACTGCCACCAGTTTGCGCTGGCTTTGCCGCGGTATTGCTTTATAAGGTCGTAACTGGTGTGGTCAGTCTCGCGCGACATAAGCAGCATCAGCATCTGCCCCTGTGAGGCGTACATATGGCGGAAATCATCCTCGTATTTGCTGAATAGGTATTTCTCATATTTCTTCCACCAGCGTTTCCGTTCTTTGGGGTCGTGTATCTTGGCGAGTTCCTCATCTGCAAACTCCATATCTTTGCGAATCATACGGGCGTATGGCAAGGTCTTCTTCACATCCCGTACTGTCCGCCAGTAGAAACGTTCTTGTCGTTTATTCTTAAATTTAAGGGGTGCATAGACATACAAGTCGCGTAGCGTGACCACATATAGCGTATCGCCTTGCTCTACCTTCACAAGGGCTTGCTCTTGGGCAATGCTGCGAGAGGGAGAGAAAACAAGAGGACAAAGACACAGCCATACGTACCAGCGTAGTTTACTATGTGTCTTTGTCCTTTTCATAGCCGTATAGACGGTGCGCAATAAGGGTTGCGCGTCTTGATGAGAGATACTAATACGACAGTGCGAATACCACTCTGCCTGCCGAAGGCTTGCCTGTTACCATACAAGTGCCTGGCTCTGTCTCAAAACCTGGAAGGTCGCGCAGCGGAATGCAACGGATAGTGGCTTTCGTCTCGTTCTTGATCCGTTCCTCGGTCTCGGGTGTGCCATCCCAATGGCAAAGGAGGAAGCCGCCTTTCTTGATTTCCTCTTTGAACTCCTCGTAGGTATCCACTTTGCGGGTATTGGCAATGCGGAAATCCAGTGCTTTCTTGTAGATATTCTTTTGTATGTCTTCCAGGAGCGTTGCGATATACTGTGCGATACCGTCCATAGATACCGTTTCTTTGGTCATGGTATCACGGCGGGCGATTTCTATTGTGTTGTTTTCCAAGTCGCGTCCACCCATTGCCAAGCGTACAGGCACACCTTTCAATTCGTAGTCGGCGAACTTGTAGCCTGGGGTGTATTTCTCAGATGTGTCGAGTTTCACGCGAATGCCCATCTGTTGCAACTCGTCTGCCAATGGGTTGAGTTTTGCCAATAGTTCGTCCAATTGGTCTTGCTTTTTGAATATCGGCACGATCACAACCTGTATCGGTGCCAAGTGGGGAGGAAGGACTAAGCCGTTGTCGTCCGAGTGGGTCATTATCAGCGCACCCATCAAGCGGGTGGATACACCCCACGAGGTAGCCCATACATACTCGTATTTGTTTTCTTTGGAGAGGAACTGCACATCAAACGACTTGGCAAAGTTCTGTCCGAGGAAATGGCTTGTGCCTGCCTGCAATGCCTTGCCGTCCTGCATCATAGCCTCTATGCAGTAGGTGTTGAGTGCGCCTGCAAAGCGTTCGTTGGGTGACTTTACACCTTTCACCACAGGGATAGCCATGATGTCCTCTGCGAAATCACCATAGACATCCAGCATCTGTCGTGCGAAATCCTCTGCTTCTTCTTTGGTGGCGTGCGCCGTATGTCCCTCTTGCCATAGGAACTCGGCGGTACGCAAGAAAAGACGGGTACGCATCTCCCAACGCATCACGTTGCACCACTGGTTGCACAAGATTGGCAGGTCGCGGTACGAGGAAATCCAGTTTTTATACGTTGACCAGATGATGGTTTCGGAGGTAGGGCGTATAATCAACTCTTCCTCCAAGCGTGCATCGGGATCCACTACCACACCTTTGCCGTTGGGGTCGTTCTTCAAGCGGTGGTGTGTCACGACAGCACATTCCTTGGCAAAACCCTCCACGTGTTCAGCTTCGCGGCTGAGGAAGGATTTCGGGATTAACAAGGGGAAATAGGCGTTCTTGACGCCTTTCTCTTTGAAACGTTTGTCCAAATTGGCTTGAATGGCCTCCCAAATAGCGTAGCCGTATGGTTTGATGACCATGCAGCCGCGCACGGCGGACTGCTCTGCAAGGTCTGCTTTTACTACTAATTCGTTGTACCACTTTGAGTAATCTTCTGCTCGTGGCGTCAGTTTCTGAAAGTTTGCCATATTATGATAGGATATTTTACGAGTTAGCGGAGCGCATAATGCTTCCGCAGCAGTTCAAAGTCTTCGGGCTGGGCTTTTAGTTGTTGGGTAATGCGTTGTATCCAACCGCACTGGCTATCACCTGCATCAGCCTGCAAAGATACTGCTTTTTTGTCAATTACGCAAGGAGCGAACTGAAAAAAGCGGCAAAACGCATCTAAAACCTGTTGCGATGCATTGATTTTCCCCTCTATGGAGTAACCCGCTATATGGTATGACGCACCCAAGGCGTGTTGCAGTACGTTGTGTTGCAGATTAGGCTCGTTTTCCCATGTGTCCAGGATGTACGAGATATGCCTTGTCGTGTGTGCAGACAGCAATGCCTGCTCGTCTACGATGCCACCGCGTGCGGCATTGATGATAAGCGTATGGGGACGGCAATGCGCCAGGAAAGCAGCATCGCAGAGATGATAGGTCTTGTATTGTCCCTCCAAAGTGAGGGGTGTATGAAAGGTAATGATGTCGGCTGTGGACGCAATGGTTTCCAAGTCGGTGAAGTATCCTTTCAGCGGGTCGTTTATCAGTGTCTTCCAGCCTTTTCTTTCCACCATAGCATGCACCTTGCTGCCCACGTGTCCGCAGCCTATGATACCCACAACGGGAATGTTTGTCGTGTCTGCTGGCGTAGGGCGTGAGAGTAGAAACTCGGCAATGCTTTCTTCTACATAGTCGCATACTGCCTGTGCGTTGCAGCCAGGAGCAGATGTCCAGAAAATACCTTTTTGGTCTAAATACGCATCGTCTATATGGTCAGTTCCTATCGTGGCGGTCGCCACAAAGCGTACCGCAGTATTGTCCAATAGTTGCGCATCCACATGGGTGCGCGTCCGTACAAACAAAGCCTCTGCATCGCGCACTGTATCGTATGTGATAGCAGCAGGTTCCAACGCAACCACCTCCATACCAAGATGTGTCAGCGCATCTTGGAGAAAGGGAATATATGTATCAACGACTACACGCATAAATGGCACTATTATAGTACGTACGACTCGTATAACGTTTGGGCAAGATGATAGCAAAACCGGCAAAACACTTACTTTGGCTACCCCAAATAGGGCTTTGAGTTGTCCGCTACTTCTCTCCTACTTCTCCGCTACTTGTCGGCTACATCTCTGCTGTTACACTTTGATAGGTATCGGTAGGGAAACGCTTACATTTGTTTTTTGAAGTTCAGTATTGTATATTGTCAATCAGGCGTACGGGTCCGCAATACACCGTTACACATCCCACAGCATGGGAGAAGTCTTGCACGGGCAGAAGAGTGGACTGATCCACAATCTCGTAGTACTCTACCTCTAAACCCTCAATGGCGTTGATAGCATCTATCACGTGCTGCTGTACTGCCTCAACAGACTCCGTCTTTGCCCATTCTTTGCTCTCGAAGAGTATTCGAGAGATATTCACTGCGGTTGCCTTTTCTGCATCGGACAGACGCTCGTTGCGGCTGGAAAGTGCCAAGCCCGATGCCTCGCGTACGATAGGGCAGCCCACAATCGTAAGATTACCAAATGTTCCTGCCAAAGAGGAGCGTTCCACCATGTGGTGGATGATGGCTAATTGCTGATAGTCTTTCTCGCCAAAATAAGCACGGTCAGGACGTATGAGATAGAAAAGTCGGCTTACCACTTGCACGACACCGTTGAAATGCCCAGGGCGCATCTTCCCTTCCATTACTTGGTCAAGTCCTGCGAAATCAAATGAAAATGTGCTGTTCATCTCCTCGGCAGAGTACATCTCCTCGGGTGAAGGAGTGAACACAAAATGTACGCCCAAGGAAGAAAGCAGGTCTGCATCTCGCCAGATATTGCGTGGATACTTCTCTAAATCCTCTTTGTTGTTAAATTGGGTGGGGTTGACAAAAACGGATACAAATGTTACGTCGTTTTCGCTGACACAGCGGCGCACAAGCGAGGCGTGTCCTTGGTGCAATGCCCCCATGGTGGGAACCAAACCGATTGTTTTTTGTTGCTGTTTGCAAGCCTCTACGTATTGGAGGAGTTCTTGCTTGGTGGTAATTATCTGCATAGTACGTTTACCTTTGGCAAAAAAGTGCGCAAAGTTACGAAAAAAAGTGGACAAACAAAAATATTCCGCAGAAAAGTTGCAAATCTCAATAAATTTTCGTACCTTTGCAGGGAATTTTTAATTCTATTCAAAATACTATGCCTATGAAAGAGCCGAATCGTATCTTATTTATCTCCCAGGAGATATACCCTTATTTGGCAGAGGAGACGCCCATTCGTGTGCTCAATAGGCAGTTGCCAGAGTTGTTCCAATCGAAAGGCTATGAGACGCGCACTTTCATGCCGAAGTTTGGTGATATCAACGAGCGTAGAAACCAGTTGCATGAAGTGATTCGCTTGTCTGGAATGAATATCATCATCAACGAAACGGATCATCCCTTGCTTATCAAGGTGGCAAGCATACAGTCTGCGCGCATCCAGATTTATTTTATTGATAATGATGATTTGTTCCATAAGCGCAAAGGCGTAGTGGATGCATTGGGAGTGGAATATGCAGACAACGATGAGCGTTGCATCTTCTACGCCCGCGGCGTGATAGAAACCGTGAAGAAACTGCGCTGGACACCCAATATCATTCAATGTTCGGGCTGGATGTCTGCATTGGCGCCTTTGTATCTCAAAAAAGCGTATGCAGATGAACCGTTCTTTGCCAATTCCAAAATCGTATTGGCGATCAATGATGATGAATACAAGACGCCGTTTGGCACGAAGTTTGCGCAGAAGCTGTTGATAGACGGTATATCGCAGAATGATGTGCGCAGTATTGCTGGTTTCCCTGTGGGGTATGAGGAGTTGATGCGTCTGGCGATTGATTATTCAGATGCTGTTGTGTTTGCCGCGCCGACTATCAATCAACGTGTGATGAACTATGCAGAAACGAGCCGCAAACCGATATTGCCATACGCAGACACGGCGGATAATCAGGCGTATCTGGATTTCTGCAATGGATTGTTGTAATATCAAAAAATACTGTTTTATAGGTGATTAGGTAGATGAAGAGAAGGTGGTTGGATTGTGTAGGAATTTTATGCATCGTCTTTGTTGCTTTCACAGGTTGTAAGGATGATGTGGCTACGGCAGGCAGTTCGTTGCTGGGAGACGATGATGTCATTGTAGTGAAGGCAGATACGTTTGTCCTTGCGTCTAATTTGGCTCCTTGCGGGAATATCATCACTGCGGCAGACTCGTTTCTGTTGGGTGAGATAGAGACTGATTACGGCACGATGCGCGCCGAGATCTTTTCACAGTTGGCTTGCCCGGTGGGGTATTCTTTTCCCGAAACGGCAGAGGTAGATTCCATTTGTCTGTTCTTGTATTACCGAGATTGGGTGGGCAGTAGTTCTACGCCGATGCTTATCAATGTGTATGAGATAGATGGCAATGTGATGGATTATTCCGCCACCTATACGACGGACGTCGCCGTGAGTGATTATTGCAGTTTGGACGATAGCACCTTGCTGGTGGCACGCCAGCCTTTGATTGTGGCGGGGAACAAGATGGACAGTGTGTACGATAGCAATACTGGGACATACCGACCGATGGTGCGTTGCCGTGTAAGTGATGCGTTCACAAAGCGTTTTTTCAGCCAGCGTGCTTATACTTCGCAGGAAACATTCAACGAGTTTTTCAAGGGCTTGTATATCACGCCCACTTTCGGCAGTGCCACGGTGTTGCACATCACGGATATCAGTATAGGCGTGTATTATCATTTCACGTATCAGAAAGGCTCGCGTGATACAACGGTGAATGATATGAAGGGGTTCTATGCCAATTCTGAGGTGCGTCATCTCAACCGCATAGAGTATCGTGAAAAAGAGGCGTTGGTAGATAAGTTGACGGCAGACAGCGCACGCTACAACTATGTGATAGCGCCTGCTGGTATCTATACACGAATGCAATTCCCTATGGCGCAGATCAAGAGAACAATCATGGACAACCTGATCTACAAAGATACAGTGAAGCGTCCTTACGTCAACTTGGCGCAGTTGCGTGTGGATGTGCTGAATGTATATGATGGGTCGGAGGCGGACAAAGGGCGCAATGACTGGTTGCAGCCTTCTCCCTATATGTTGCTGATTAAAGAAGCGAGCATGGATCGCTTTTTCCATAAAAAGGAGTTGCCAAGCGATACATTGGCAATCCTCTCTTCCTTGAATACTGGCGTGGACTCGTTAGGTAATACAACGTATTATTATTCTTACGATTTGAATACGCTTCTTACGAATCAGATACGCCACGAGGTGGAAGATACATTGAGTATGCTGCTTGTTCCTGTGACTGTGGAAACAAGTTCTAACTCTTCCTACGGAACCACAGTTACTTCCGTTCGTCAGAGCCAGATTATGTCTGCTACCAAGATTTGCAGTTCGAAGAACGAAGATAGCCCAACCGCCCTGCATGTAGTTTATTCAGGATTTTAAGCGTAGAGAGCGAGCATTATTGCTGATACAACAGCCGCTACACAGAAAAAACTGTGTAGCGGCTGTTGTTATGTTGTGGTAGTTTGTTGTCAGCATACTACATTATCAAATAGGGCTATCGGTATACAAATGCTATTATGTGTGCTATTGACCAATGTGCGCTGTTTTATTATTCGATGGACCTCAATGCGTATGTTAAAAGTTACTCATTGAGCAAATCCAACAATCTACATCTTTCTATGATTTTGAAACCGTAGTGAAAGGTCGCGATAACAGCAATTAACAGTAACTGCAAGTACGTTTCAAATATACCTTCCTTCCAAAGCCGTCTTAATCCTTATAGTACTGGAATATGGTCTGCGACTTGACAGCACCACGAAATGCGGGAACTTCATAGGGAGCGATCTCGTTGATAAAATAAACGGTTAGTGTGGGAACGTGTTTCATGGGTATAAAACTATTCCGCAAGGTCGTAACCCTGCGGAATAGCATAGTAATTTATAAACAGTCAATAACTTGTAGTTGGGGCATATTCCCTGCTTGCGCGCGCAGACATAACGAACATCTACTATTCCTTCTGTCAGGTATAATATGCATATACTACATCGTCATTACAGTACGTAGGATCGTACTAGCGGCTTATCCAACCAGTTGTTCGTACGCTTGCGCGTCTAAGAGGGTGTCCAACTCGGCGGGGTTGCTGAGGCGGACTTTCACCATCCATCCTTCGCCGTAGGGGTCGTTGTTCACCAGTTCGGGTTGATCGTTGAGTGCCTCGTTGAATTCCAGCACTTCGCCTGTTGCAGGCATATTCAGGTCAGATACGGTCTTCACTGCTTCCACAGAACCGAAGACCTCGTCCTGCGCTACGGTTTCCCCCACAGTGTTTACATCTACAAAGACTATCTCGCCCAATTCAGATTGAGCATAGTCGGTAATACCTACATAGGCTTCGTTGCCCTCTACGCGAATCCATTCATGGTCGCGTGTGTAGCGGAGATTGCTTGGTGTGTTCATAACTATTATTGATAGGTTATTTTGCTGCTACGGTCGTTATCTGGTCTCCAAGTGTGGACATAGCACAGCGGAAACCGATGGTGCTTGAGCACTTATCCTGGTCAAGGAAGCGACGCGACGACGGATTGAGCCAGTAGATGCGGTCATTCCACGAGCCGCCTTTATATACGCGGCTCTTATTGGTAATGCGTGGTACAAGTATATCCGTTGGATCCAATTTTGCGTTCTCTATGCCTGTGGTGTCGAGCGGATAGTCCGTATCGATGAGCGAACCCCAATCGCCGTCCTTCACATCGCGACGGTCGTCCGTGGACTTGTATGTCACAGTGATACATCCAATGGAGTCCATCACAAACTGCCCGTTCTCATCCTTAACAGGGGTGGTGTACACATTACCACGGAAAGCGTTGTATTCGTTCACATCGGTGAAAGAGGTCTCACGATACACATCCAGCACCCACTCGTTGACATTGCCCGCCATGTTGTACAATCCAAAGTCGTTGGGCATAAAAGCATCCACTGGTGCGGTGATGATGTAGGAGTCGTTCAGTGCGCCGCTCACACCCATCATATCGCCTCGTCCACGTACGAAGTTTGCTTGCATCTGACCGGCAGATTTCGAGGTGATGTCGCGTGGGTGGTAGCCAGACCAAGGGTATATCTTCCCTTCTATGGTCAGCCCGTCTTCTCCTGCAATGGGGGCAAAGGCAGCAAACTCCCATTCGGCCTCGGTCGGCAGGCGGTATCCCGTCACAAGGATACCATCGTTCAGTGTCACCTTGCGAGGATTTCCGTTCGAGTCGGCAAGTGGTTTCTTTCCGTATTCGGGATTGTAACTGTTGTCTTGCAGATACTTGGTGGTGTTGAATACGAACTTGTCGCGAATCCACTCGTATGGCACGCGGTAGTATGTCACCGTCTGTTCTGGGTCTTCGGGACTCACTTCTTCATACTCATCCATCGTGTATCCCGTCATTGTCTCCCATTCGTCTTTTGCGGCTTCGTCATCTGTTGGGCGCAACTCGTAGAATGGAGGCACTGCGATTGCTCCCGCACTCACGAGTGCACGCTCGTTCACACGGTCAGTACGCCATTGGCAGTATGCCATTGCCTGCTCCCATGTCACACCCACGATCGGATAGAAAGAGAACGCAGGGTGTTCAAAATAGTTCTGCTCGTAGGGGTCGTTGTATGCCAGATCCTCGCGCCATACGGTGCGGTCTGGTCTCGCGCGATCCACTATCTCTGGTGCCACTCCACCGAATACGATTTCCAACCAATGGAGATACTCATTCCAGTTGAGGTTGGTAATCTCGTACTTATCCATATAGAAGGAGTTTACGGTTACAGTACGTCTTTGGTTGTTTCGCGGAGCGGTTAAAAATTCATCTTTTTCGCCGACATTGAACGAACCACCTTGAATAGGCACCATGCCTACTGGGTTCACGTTGCCCACGCCTTCCTGTGCTTGGAAGTTCGTTGTGGCTTCGTCGTAATAGTTCCAGCCCGTTGTATTGGAAACCTTTGTGTTGAGTTCGCGCTTGTTGCAAGCCATACATAGGAGCAACACGGGTACCAATAGCAGATATTGAATTGTTTTGTTCATAAAATATGGGTATGAATAGAAGGTTCTAAAATTCAGGGTGCAAAGTTACGTCTTTTTTTTTACATATGCAAGAAAAACAGGATTTTTATTTCCGATATGGCTATTTCGACCTCTTGTGCGGTGTTTGGTAGTGGGGCGAGCCGTTATCGTGTGCGCCGAAAACAAAGTTGTAGATTGATGGAAGTTAGGGAAAGATATGATTATCCCATTAATGATACATTCCTTTTAGTTTCTGTCTCGTACTGCCTGTGATTCCATTCAAGAAATGCTACCTCACTGCTAAACCGATTGTAGCCAAAGTACCATACCGTTATGTATTTGCCATCTGTGCATAATTCCATACCATTGTGCAATCAACAAGCATTTATGATATTGATTTATATGTTATGCAGCACATTTTGCAGTAAATACGTACAATAAATTTTTATTTTCCATAATTTATGTGTACCTTTGTGCAGGTTGTGATTTCCAATGAGCATAAAATACACTATATCAACCGATGCGAAAGCATCCAAAATTCTTACAACTATGGTAGCAAAACATTTTCTTGCAGGCAAAGCCCTGCGCAAACTTGGGGGTGTATTGATGGGTTTAGTAGCAGCGTTCGTGATGGTGGGGTGCGATCGACCTTTTGTAGGTGGTATGGATCATATATATTCCGTACGAATTGACTCTGCGGCTACTTGTTGCGGAATAGATAGTTTTGTGATTAAGTCTCCGTGGGCGCAAGAAAAAATAAACACTTTTTTGGCGGACAGCGCAGATAGAAAAAAATCCCTTGTGTCGGACTTTAGAATGTCCCTATGCAGGGACAGTGTGGGAGATGATTTTATTTGGATCGAAACAGAATGGAAATATTCTTTTTATACCTGTTGTGGAGATACATTACCCAAGAAAGAACTAAATGGCTATTTAGGTGACGAGTATATCAAAGAATTAGTAGAAATCAGTATCGGGTTGATACCCCTTGAATAATTTTTTACGACTATGGAACATATTAGACACAAAATTTGGCTTATTGCAGCATCCCTTATTTTATGTATATCAAACATTGGGGCGGACTCCGCTTATCCCGATTCTATAGCGATTACTCAACCTGATGGTAGTACGCTTTGGACGATGCTACATGGCGATGAGTTTTATCATTGGCGATCTACTACAGACGGATATGTGATAGTTTCAAATGAACAAAAAGCAATGGTATATGCACAAGTGCAAGGAGACACATTAGCACCAACAAACATAATGGTTAATAACGTACAGTCTCGAAATTTGAAAGAAAAAATATTTATTGCGCAGCAAGGAAAGATTGTACAACAATGGCTTGCTATGGATAAGAAACGAATACTTACGAACGATTCCACCATTGCCCGAATGCGTGTGCAACGTGCAGCAAATAGTTCTAAAACGTGTGTCGGGAAACGCAAAGTTTTGACTATTTTGATGGACTTTAAGGATCGTCCTTTTACATATTCTGCATCTGACTTTGACGCTATGATGAATCAAAAAGGATATTCGGGATGCGGAAGTAAGGGCAGTGTTCGAGATTTCTATTTGGAAAACTCTTATGGAAAATTGGATGTGAGTGCCGTGGTTGTCGGCCCTTTTAGAGCGAATTTGAAAAGTAGTCGATATGCTTGGAATAAAGGTGATAACGATATGTGGACGCGTGAATTGGTTCGTGAAGCCATATATGCTGCAATAGGGTCTGGAATAAAACTTACAGACTTTGACGGAAATAGAGATGGAGAAGTAGATGCTATTCACGTCGTGTTTGCAGGACATGGATTGTCTGACGGAGCACCCGATGGTTTAATTTGGCCACACAAGTTTCAAATAACCGCCCCTATTGTCCGTGATAAAGTAGCCGCATCTACTTATATTATTACTCCGGAATTATATTATAACAAAGAAAATAAAGAAGAAAAAATTATTGCTCCAATCGGCACTATTTGTCATGAATTAGGACACGTTTTTGGAGCATGGGACTTCTACGACACTGACGATGAACAGGGTGGGACATATTATGCTACAGGCAAATACGACCTTATGTGTAATGGGGAGTGGAATAACAATGGCCGTTGTCCTGCGCATCATAATCCCTACGTAAAAAGTTACGTGTATGGTTGGCTATCACCATATGAGATGGGTGCGCAAACCAAATCTTACACTATGCTTCCTATCAAGCAAATTCCATTGGTATATAGAGTAAATACCTCAACTCCAAACGAGTTTTTTCTGTTGGAAAACCGAGTACGATCAGGTTTTGATTCGTACATTCCCAATGGTGGATTGGTGATATACCATATTCACAAAAATATGTCCACTGATATACGTAACTTTAACAATGCGCATCCCTTGTATTGTTATGCGGTAAATGCGTGGGCAAATTCTAATCCTACTGATAATCCACAATCATACGGTTATCGTGATACAAAGCGTGCTTTCCCCAGTGACGATGGTCGCAAAATGTTCTTCACAGCCACGTCCACACCGAGTTTCACGGCGTGGGATGGAACGCCCACAGGGGTCAATCTCTGCTTTATACGCAAAGTCGGGGATAATATCGCCTTTACCGTTAATCCACAGATAGCGGGGTCGAATATGTTGTGTAACGAAGAGGAGTATTGCATAGATGGTGCTGTGCCTGCTACTGCCAACATTGCGTGGAGTTACTCAAGCCCAATAAAAGCCGTTCCTGCTTTGCCAGTACTAAGAATCTCCAACACAAAAGTCAGTTGTCCTACTGTGGAACGAGGATTTGAGTTTGTGAATCCTATCGATCCAGGCGTAGATACGGCTACGACACAACTTCCAGGAGGAGAGATAATCATGGCAGCCGCAGCCCCGCCAAGGTTTTACAAGCAGCCGTATGTAGGTGAGGCTACACTACGCGCCACCGTGAGCAGCCGAGGTGACCAATATACCATTACCAAGAAACTCACCCTACCAGCCAATATCCGTCCGAGCCTTGGCAATGATGCCAATCCCATTATGCGCCCGATATGGACAGTCGGACAAGAATTCAGTTTCACCGAGAAGAACTGCGGCAGCCTGCCCGCCGAGCAGATAAAGTGGTACGTACGGTATCCGAAAGCCACAGCAGACGTAGTCTATACCGGCAGGACGGTACGCTTAAAGCCCACGCAAGAGGGCGAACTGACCATACGCATCGTGAATGAGTGCGGCTGTGAGACAAAGAATGAGGTGAGTTACACCTTTGCCATAACCCAAATGGCAACGCAACTTACGTATCCCAACCCCGCCTTCGGCTCTACCCTCGATGTGACGATTATAGACAACACCACGACGAACGACACCGCGCCTATGTCCCGCACGCGCAGCACTACCGCAGGGCAGGTCTATACCTTAGAACTGTGGAGTGCGACCTTAGGACGTGTGCGGAGCGTCAACACCTCGGCAACGACAGTCAGCATAGACATAGTCGGCTTGCCCGAGGGCTGGTACCAACTGCTTCTCAAACAGGACGGCGAGATATTGAGCGCGGGGAATGTGAAGATAAATCCATAGGAAAACCGCGGACATACGTCCCCAAATAATCTATATACAACGCTACGGCTGCCCACACAGTCGTAGCGTTGTGTATAGATGCCGCCCCACCCGTAGCCCGCCCCCCAACTCACCGCCCTCCTACCTTCTGCCCTCACCGTAGCCTCGCTACAAGCCCTCCTATACCCGCCCATTCATATATTAAATACTGTTAATAAAATCATCTCCCCGCACATAGCACATTCTGTCCGTGCAAACTCCGTCCAATCTGCCCATTTTCCTCCTTTTTTTCCTCTCTGCCACCCTATATCCTACGTTTCATACCACCCCAACATAGCGTTATAACCCACTATTTATCTGTTATTTATAAATCGACTCACTCTCTCATTACCCCCTCCATTCCCTTCCTATTCCCCTCCCGTTTCGAGCCATTTCCCTGTCAATTGTCTGTCTTTATCGTAACATTATCGTAACATCATCGTAACATCATCGTAACATCATCGCAACATCATCGCAACATAAAGCCCCTACAAAGCCCTCATCACAAGGAAACCACCCCATTAACAAACTATCACAAATAAGCCCCGCATTTTTTATATTTTTAATAATACATTCGCTGTTGTATATCTATTCTGCCTGCATTGTGACGAACGAAGTTTCGCTGTCGCTATTGAGAAACCCTCCTTCGTGCCATGATAGTCCTTGACCACGTATGTGATAGACCAAAAAATGCACAATTTTGATACGGTTACCCTCAAATTGTTTGTCGGGTGTTGCGGATGTCGAAAAAAAGTTGTATCTTTGCAGGCTGAATGTATCAAAAGATAGTGTGCATACTTTTTAGGAAACGATTATGATATACAAAATTACTTTTTCGTGTGAGGAAGGAGATCCGAAGTTCCGTCGTGTGTTCGAGGCAGATAGTGAGGCTACGTTCTTCGATTTGCATCAGGCTATTTTGAGCAGTGTGCAGTATGAAGAGGGGCAGATGACCTCGTTCTTTATGTGCAATGACGATTGGGAGAAAGGGCAGGAGGTAACCCTTATCCCGATGGATGCGAATTTTGAATACGATAATATGGTGATGGAAGACACACGTTTGAGCGATTTGCTTACCGAGCAGGGGCAGCGGCTTATCTATGTGTTTGATCCTATGTTCGAGCGTTATTTCTTCGGTTCGCTCAAAGAGATGAAGGGCGGTACTATGGCGGGGGTGCAGTGTGTGGAAAGCACAGGCAGACCCCCAAAGCAGTTGAAAGCAGACGATGATTTGACGGGGCTGACGACCAAAGATGCCAAGAAAGACTTGGATTTGGACAGCGATTTTTATGGAGGCAGCCAGTACGATGCGAGTGATATAGACATGGAGGGTTTCCAGGATGTCTCGTTCGATGACGGTTCTATGTTTTAATTCCAACATGGGCAAAGTGTAGAGCGATTGAGGACGCTGTTGGTCATAGTGGGTCCTACGGGGGTGGGAAAGACGGAGGTGAGTTTGCAAGTTGCCGAGCATTTGCGTTGTCCTATTGTGAATGCCGATTCGCGTCAGGTTTACCGTGAGATACCGATAGGGACAGCAGCGCCGACAGTGCAGGAACGGCAGCGGGTGAGACATTACTTTGTGGGTAGCAAGTCGGTGCGGGACGATTACAATGCGGGGCAGTACGAGCGGGATGTTTTGCGCCTGTTGGAGCATCTTTTTGCGCAACACGGCACGGTGGTGCTGACGGGAGGTTCTATGCTCTATGTAGATGCGGTATGCAAAGGCTTGGATGACATACCGACCGTAGACAGACAGGTGCGTGATGTGGTGCGGCGAATGTATGAGGAGAATGGGCTTCCGTGGCTGCAAGCGGAGGTAGAGAGAGTGGATCCTGCGTATTGGGCAGAGGTGGATAGGCAAAACCCGCAACGTTTGTTACATTGCGTAGAGGTGTGCCGCCAGACAGGAGGGACGTTGTCGGAATATAGAAAGCATACCGTGTGTGAGCGACCTTTTCGTGTTGTGAAGATAGGGCTGACACGTCCGCGTGAGGAGTTGTATGCGCGCATCAATCGGCGGGTGGAGGAGATGATGCGCAGCGGGCTGTTGGAGGAGGCGCGCGCGCTGTATCCCTATCGCCAGTGCAATGCCTTGCAGACAGTGGGATACCGAGAACTGTTTGCCTATATAGATGGCGAATACGATTTGCCGCGTGCAGTAGCGTTGATACAGCAGAACTCGCGTCATTATGCCAAACGCCAGTTGACGTGGTTTCGGCGAGACGAAACGATAGAATGGATAGATCTGAGCGAGCAGTCTGTGGCTCGTGCAGTAGAGATAATAGATACAAAATTGTAAGGAGATTGAGAACAGTGAAACACCAGTGGATTGCCCTATTTGCTATTGTTGTATGCTTGCTGACGGCTTGCGATAAGACAACGGTGGATTTTTCATATACGCCTGCGGAGCCTCGTGCGGGTGAGTCGGTTCGGTTTAATAATGCCTCTACCGATGGGGAGGAGTGGTCTTGGACGTTTGGCGATGGCAGTGTATCGGAGTCGAAGTCTCCGTCGCATACCTACAAGCGTCCTGGCACGTATACCGTGACGCTGCAAGTGGATAAGAAGAAGTCGCTTACCAAGACGCGCAGTATCACGGTGTTCGATACCGTGCCTACTTTCTCCTGCTCCGACACGGTGCCTGTGATATTTCGGGACTTGACTTTCAAGGCGTTGGTGTATAATCCTTACAACTATCCCATCACCTATCGTTGGGAGGTGATGTCGAATACGCTCTATACACCGATTTCGGAAACCAATACGGCAGCCACATACAGTTTGTATTTCGAGCAGGCAGCGGAGAATGCGGGTGTGCGCCTTACGCTCACGTTGAACGGAGAGGAGACGGTGGTGGAGCGGGTGTTCGCTGTCAAGGATACTGCGGCTACTACGGTATTGTTGCGTACCGCAGCGCAGGATTACCGTCAGCGTATCTTCGGTCAGAACCGCTTTGAACTGCCTTTGGAGGATACGGAGGCGGCAGCGTGGTTGGATAAGGCGCAAGACACGGTGCAGGTGTTCAATGGACAGGAGTTTACGCTGGATGTGCTGCGGCATATCGTACCCGATATCGAGGGTTTTCGTATTGCCAACCGCAAGTTATACTACCGTGCCAACGGACTCTATGTGTCGCATATTGATGGCACACAAGCGGTACAGATAGAGCCACAACATACGTCGGCTTTGGCAATTGATGTGGTAAACAACCGTTTGTATTGGGCGGTCGCAGATAGCGTGCGCTATATGCCGTTGGTGGGGGCGGACAACAATCGGTTTACCACTGTGCCTGTCACGTTGAACCGCTTGCAAGGAGTGGAGAAGATAGCGGTACGCAATTAAATATACTACACAATACCTAATCAATCATTATTTTATAGAAGACTACAATAGTAATGCTTTCTCCGGATTTTATTTTTGAGACCAGTTGGGAAGTATGTAATCGCGTAGGTGGTATTTATGCAGTGCTGTCCACGCGGGCAGCGTCTATGCAGAAGGAGCATCCAGACAAAGTGGTGTTTTTTGGCCCCGATTTCGGTGAACATTCCAATCAGTTTTTTCAGGAAGATGCACAGTTGTTGCGTGCGTGGGTAGCACAATTCCACAAGGAGCATCCTGATATTCCGCTGCGGGTGGGCAGATGGCTTGTTCCAGGACAGCCGATTGCCGTGCTGCTGAAAGCAGATGCGCTATGGGCAAGGAAAGACGAGATATATGCATGGGCATGGGAGAATTTCCACGTGCAGAGCCATGCCGCCTATGGCGATTATGACGAGAGTTCGCTCTTTGGCTACGTTGCAGGTATGGCAATGGCGAGCCTATATGATGGTCTGCAAGCGAGTCGAGCCGAGCAAGCACCTTTGCGGGTGGTAGCGCATGCCAACGAGTGGCAAACCGCGTTCACGGTGTTTTATCTAAGACATTACCGCCCGCAGGTGGGAACGCTCTTCACCACCCATGCCACTTCAATAGGCCGTTCCATCGCAGGAAACGGCAAGCCGCTCTACGACTATTTCACGGGTTATAACGGCGACCAGATGGCAGAAGAACTCAATATGGTGAGCAAGCATTCTGCCGAGAAGCAGGCGGCCCATTTTGCCGACTGTTTCACTACGGTCAGTGATCTGACGGCAAAAGAGTGTGCGCAGTTGTTAGACAAGCCCGTGGACATCGTTACCCCCAATGGTTTCGAGCCCAATTTCGTGCCGAAGGGAAAGGCGTTTCCAATACACCGTGCTGCCGCCCGCAAGGCATTGAAAGAGGTGGCGGAGCAGCAGTTGGGAGGTGTGGTGCCGCAAGATGCGATGTTTGTTTGCATTGCAGGGCGACAAGAATGGAAGAACAAAGGGATAGACATCTTCCTGCATGCGATGGAACGCTTGGGCGAGTTGATTTACGAGCAGAAGACAGTGCGTGAGGTAGTGGCATTTGTGATGATACCCTATTTGGACAGACCCGTCCGCCGCTTTGGCAAGGTAAGCGTGGTGTTTGTGCCGTATTACCTCAACGGGCAAGACCCTTTGTTCGGCAAGTCGTACTACGATCTGCTGATCGGTATGGATGCTTCGGTGTTCCCCTCGTATTACGAACCTTGGGGTTATACGCCTTTGGAGTCTGTGGCGTTCCATGTGCCGACTGTAACCACCACCTTGGCTGGTTTCGGGTTGTGGGTGGAGCGAGACAGCATCGAGGCTGGCGACAGCGTCAAGGTGATTGTGCGCAACGATAGCAACTACTACGAGGTGGTAGAGCAGGTGGCACAGCAGTTAGTTCACCTATCGCAACTGACGGACGAGCAGATGGAGGCGGTGCGCAACACCGCTGCGAAAGTAGCCAGGAAAGCGGAGTGGCGTTATTTCTTTAAGTATTATCGGCAGGCGTATGCCATTGCGTTGAAGCGAGCCGCGCAACGATAGAGGTGTACCGCCTTGTACAGACAGCAATAGATATGGCAGAGGAAGATTTGCAAAACGGACAGCCCGTCACCTATGGTGATGAGAATATTATCCACTTGGACGACAGAGAGCATATCCGTCGTCGTCCGGGTATGTATATAGGTAAGTTGGGAGACGGCAGTCATTCCGATGATGGTATCTATGTGCTTATCAAGGAGACGGTGGACAACTCCATAGACGAGTACCGCATGGGGGAAGGCAAAGTGGTAGAACTGTCTATACAGGACGAGCGTGTGCGTGTGCGCGACTATGGGCGTGGCATACCCTTGGGTAAGATGGTGGAAGCGGTGTCGCTGCTGAATACGGGCGGAAAGTACGATACCAAGGCGTTCAAGAAATCGGTCGGCTTGAACGGTGTGGGTACAAAAGCCGTCAATGCCTTGTCTATGGAGTTTGTTGTACAGTCGTTCCGCGAGGGAAAGACGCGTCGTGCGGTGTTCAGGCAAGGACATTTGGTCAGCGATTCAGGCATAGAGGACTATACGGGAACGGAAAAGCGGGGTACGCTTATCGAGTTCACGCCCGACAACTCGCGTGGGCTCTTTGAGAACTACCATTTCCGCGAGGACTACATCGAGGAGATGATACGCAACTATGCGTATCTCAATACGGGGCTGACACTCGTCTATAACGGCAAGAAATACGTATCGAAAAACGGTCTGCACGACTTGTTGATGGAGAAAATGAGTGCAGAGCCGTTGTATCCCATCATCCACCTCAAAGGAGAGGATATAGAAATTGCCTTGACACACACCAATCAGTCGGGTGAGGAGTACTACTCTTTTGTCAATGGACAATATACCATTCAGGGTGGCACGCATCAGGCGGCATTCCGTGAGGCAATAGGACGGACGGTAAAAGAGTTCTTCAACAAGAACCAGGATTTGAGCGATATACGCAATGGCATAGTGGGGGCTATTGCCATCAATGTGGAGGAACCCGTGTTTGAGAGCCAGACGAAGGTGAAGTTAGGCTCCAAGGATATGTCGCCTGCGGGCGGTCTGTCGGTCAACAAGTTTGTGAACGACTTTATCAAGCAGCAGTTGGACAACTATCTTCACAAACATCCCGAGATAACGGAGGTCATGATCCAGAAGATACAGGATTCGGAGAAAGAGCGCAAAGCCATCGCGGGCGTTACCAAAGCAGCACGTGAGCGTGCCAAGAAGAACCAGTTGAACAATCCGAAACTGCGTGACTGTCAGATACACTACAACGATGCCAAGCCTACCAGGTCGGCGAAGAATGCGGATGACGACCTGCGGCAGGAAAGCAGCATCTTTATCACGGAGGGGCTTTCTGCATCAGGCTCAATCACCAAGTCGCGTGACGTGCGCACCCAAGCCGTTTTCTCTTTGCGAGGCAAACCGCTCAACTCATACGGGTTGAGCAAATCGGTGGTGTATGAAAACGAGGAGTTCAACTGCTTGCAGTCCGCTTTGAATATAGAGGACGGCTTGGACGAGTTGCGCTACAACAAGGTCATTATCGCTACCGATGCCGATGTGGACGGTATGCACATACGCCTGCTGATGCTGACCTTCTTCTTGCAGTTCTTCCCCGATTTGGTAAAGAAAGGGCATGTCTATATCCTGCAAACACCTTTGTTCCGTGTGAAGGACAAGCAGTCCATACGCTACTGCTATTCAGAGGAGGAACGGCTCAAAGCCATTGCGGAGGCAAAGAATCCCGAGATAACGCGTTTTAAGGGATTGGGTGAGATTAGCCCTGATGAGTTCAAAGGCTTTATCGGCAAGGAGATACGCCTCGACCAAGTGACGTTGCGCAAAGAGGACGCTGTGTCCGACCTGTTGGCGTATTATATGGGAAAGAATACCTTGGAACGCCAGAATTTCATCATAGAGAACCTCGTGGTGGAGGAAGACGCGGTGGACAACTAAGCAAAGGGATGCTATGATAGAGTTGATTGTATTTGTCGTCTTAGCCTTGTTTATCTTGGTGGTGTACGAAATCCGCGAGTACGGGAAGCAACGTGTGGAAGCCGCGCAGAACGAGTCTGCCTCCGCCGCGGAGCAGACGAATGCGGATGGAGACGAGTGCTGCGGACAGCATTTGGTCTGTGAGCGGGAGTCGCTCTTGCAGTCGAATGCGCAGATCGAGTATTACGATGATGAGGAGTTGGACGTTTTAGCAGACATACAGCCTGCGGCATATACTGAGGAGCAACACACCGCCTTGCGAGAGGTCTTCGATACCTTGCGTGAACGGGATGTGGCAGGCTGGGTACGCAGTTTGCAGTTGCGCAATATCGCTTTGCCTGACGATATACGCGAAGAGGCACTGATGATCGTGCGAGAGCGCAGAGAAAGAAACAACAACCGTATAGAAAAGGAGTAGAACCATGCAAGCCATATCCTTACATAGCCTTGTACCGGTGCGCACTGCACCTTCGGAGTGTGCCGAGATGAGCACACAGATGCTCTTCGGTGAACTATGCACCATCGTAGAGGAGCAGCCGCGTTGGGCATATATCCGCCTGTTGCAAGACGGGCAGGAGGGCTGGGTGGACAGGAAGATGATCACGCCGCTCTCTGCGCAGGAGGAGCAGCAACTGAGTGCCATAGACTCTGCGCAGGTGGCATTTCCGTTGGCATATGCCGTCAGCGAAAACAATGGGCAGACGATACCCCTGAGCGCAGGCACACGTTTGTATAACTACAAGGATGGGCGTTTCGAAGTCTTGGGCGTAGGCTTTCGTGTTGATCCTTCTATGGTTATATCGCAGTCCCTGCCGCTTGACGAAACCCATCTCTTGCAAACGGTACGTTTCTTCTTGAATATTCCCTACCTATGGGGTGGTAAGAACGCTATGGGTATGGACTGCTCGGGTTTCACGCAGACCATTCTCGCGCTGTTTGGCAGGCATATCCTGCGCAATGCCTCGCAACAAGCCGCGCAGGGTGAGGCGGTAGAATTGCTGCAAGCCGCCCACGCAGGCGACTTGGCATTCTTTTGCAAAGCCGATAGTGAAAAGAAAGCCGTCACGCATGTAGGTATCCTGATAGACAGCGCACGTATCATCCACTGTTCTGGGCGTGTGAAAGTGGAGAAGATAGACGCACAGGGTATCTTCTCGCCCGAGTTGGCCGATGCCGAGCACCCGCAAGGACAGTATAGCCACACGCTATTGTCTATACGCCGCTATTAGTCAAGTCTTGGAATGCATAGCAAGCCCCTTGACTATCCATAGACAAGTGCTATGCAAAACCTTTCGAAACCTATCACGGTGTCGACCGAGCGATCACCGACCCGCCACCGAGCGATGAGCGGGAGAAGAGCGAGACAAGCCATAGCCCTACGCTATAACCAAAAAGTTAGCGTATGGCTTGTTTCGCTATCATTTGGTTTAGCCTAAGGTTTCAGTCCTTATTGGACGGTTTCTTCAAGACATTAAAGTATTTGGAGTACATAAAGAACTTGCGGGCAAGAAAGTTCCAACTGAATACAATAACGGTCATAATCAGTTTGGAGATGAGGTAATGCACACCGACCCGCTCGGTGAAGAACCAGATACCTGCTTCCAACAGAATCAGTCCTAATCCCCCTATTAGAAACACCATGGCTATCTCTCCCGTGCGCGATTTCGGTTCGCCGCGGAAGACAAGAATCTTGGATAGTGCATAGTTGGTGAGCGTACCTGTCACGAAACCGATAACAGCCGCAATGAGATACGGGATACCCATCACGTAAGAGGTAAGAAAGTAGCAACCGTAATCCACTGCGAACGCACCCACTGCCACAAAGCAGTAGCGGAACAGTTGCAGCCAGATATTATTGCTTTCTTGGCGAAAGAGAAAGTCTATCCATTTCTTCATCATACGATGTATCTTTCCATAATTAAGCGAGGTGTTATACGTCCCGCGCGTTGGCAGTATATCACTCGTCTAATCCCAGTTCCTCTATGGCGCGCTGACGGTCAAACGAAAGCAGGTAGGTATGCGTGTCTGGGTAATGCATCAGCACATTGGGAAATAGTTGCGGATACTGTTGCACCGCGGGGAACAGGTAGCGATAGGTCGAACTGTATCCCAAGGCGTCTAATACCACCATATCCACTTTCTTCGTCACCAAGTCGGCAATCAGTTCTTTGGCATCCGTGGTGTAGCGGTAGTTGACTCCTGCCCGCTCGCTGTATAGCCATAGCATCTGCGGCTTGCGCGAGCAGATGACTATATCTTTATCGGTGTTCTTCTTTAAGGCCTTGCCAATTGCGAAGAACTGCTGGTAGTTGGCGGGGTATTTCTGCTGGGCTATCTTGTGTTCCTCCTCCAAGCCAGGCTTGGCAAACAGTAGCAAGGGGAGCAGGAGATAGGCAGGAAACGGCAGAGCCTTCCACTTGCGTTGCAGTAGCCATGTGCACAATGCCCATATACCTATGAATAGGAATGCAGTGAGAAAGGGCAGTAGCGAGGTGATATAGCGGTTGCCGCTCGGGGTGCTGAATAGGGAGATGACGCATAGTGTCGCCGCCACGTAGCCAATGCCGAACCAGCGTTGTTTGCCTAATTTCCATGCGCCGTAAAGCATCAGTGCAATCATCGCTGCGCCCAATAGATAGAGTTGCCACGAATAGGTCGGCGCGTCGCAATCGGCTTTGGCAAACGGTACAACTGTATTGGGGAATGCGTTGAAAAGGAGCATTTTGAGTGTCTGGAAGAACCGCTCCACCATCTCGCCAAACGAGATTGTTCCCATCTCAGGTCGCCAAGGGTTGGATAGCATGATAGAGTCCAAATAACGGTTGCCATTGAGTCCCAATACCTTGTTGCGTATCATCCACGGCAGGCATCCAAGCACAAAACCCCCGAAAGTCGTTAATAGTGCGCCCCAACGTTTGCGGACAAGCAAAACAAAGAGTACGCTAACCACGAGGGCAACGCCTTGTGTGCGAATATGGTAGGTCAGCACCAAGGCAAGTATCATCACATACAGCCACGCGCTCCGCAACTCGCTCCACCATGTCTCTTCGTGTTTTGTCATACGCACTAAGGCATAGAAGACGAGCATAGAGACGAATAGGAAACTCGCCTCCGACATCATCATCGTGGAGAAATGCAGCAGACGCGGGCAGAACAGTCCCGCAAACGCTGCCGTGAAACTAATGCTCAGCGGCAAGTCCAATGCCAGCAATGCGAAGTATAATAGCAAGATGCTGAGCAGCACAAAGACCTCGTTGAGCCATTTCTGTGCCACGATGCTGTCTGTCAGCATACGCAGTGGGGTCATCAGCAAGGGGTAGCCAGGAGGGAAGTTTGCCGTGGCGGGACTGCCTGGCGAGGAGAGATCGCAGTAGCCCTGCCCCTCTGCCAAGGAAGAGGCGTAGATATAGTAACAGAAATTGTCCCCGTTCATATCGGGCTTGCTGTTGAAAGTGTAGTTTGCCAGCAGGAACCACGCAACGGCAATCAGTATGGGGAAGACGATATACTTGACAATGCGGGTGTTATTTGCTTTCATGGTATTCTTTCTCGGTGTTTACGTTCCATATATTGTGCTTGCTGCTTATGCCCTCTTTGAGGTTACGCACGCATTCCATTGCCGTGAGCATGGAGTGATCCATATTGTTGTAGCGGTGCTGCCCGTTGCGTCCAAGGCAATAGAGGTTCGGTATCTCGTCCAAGAATGCCTTGACGCAGTCCAATTGGTAGTAACTGCCGTAGTAGGCAGGATAGGCTTTCTTGATACGCACGTGGCATGCGTCCAACACGTCCTCGCGGCGAATGATGTCTATCTTCACCAACTCATCGATAGCCATCTGGATAAACTCCTCTTGGGGCATCTCCCAGAACGTGTCGCCCTCTGTGCAGAAGTATTCCAGTCCTATCCACATCGTGTTTTCGTAGTCATTGACCAAATAGGGCGACCAGTTGTTGAACACTTGCAAACGCCCGATATGCACATCGCGCTCTTGGATGTATATCCATGTGTCGGGTACGCGCTGCGCGTAGGTGGGGATAACCGTATGGTTGGTGATTTCCATTTTCTTCACGCAGAGTCCTACGGTAATAAAGTCGCGGTAGGGCAGGTTGGCGGCGGTGTCCGCCACTTTTTGCGGTACGGATATGCCCTGCAGCGCAGGAACGAGGTCTTTGATAGGCATCGTAGAGAGGAAGTAGTCGCAGGCCAAACGCACCGTATCGCCTTCGGCGGTGCGTGCCACCACAGCCACCACCCGACCGTCTTTCATATCCACGCCTACCACCTCATGCGCCATTCGAAGTTCTCCGCCCATCTGCTGAATGTCTGCCGCCACGGTTTCCCATAGTTGTCCAGGTCCGTATTTGGGGTAGATGAACTGCTCTATCAGAGAGGTCTCCGTGTGGGCATTGTCTTTTTTGCGTCCTAAGGCTTTCTGCAACATATCCTTCAATACCGATAGCACGCTGAGTCCCTTCACCCGCTGACTACCCCAGTCTGCGCCTAATCGCGAGGGATGCACCCCCCATACTTTCTCTGTGTAGCCTTCGAAAAACATCTCGTATAGCGGACGACCGAAGCGGTTGATATAGAAATTCTCCAACGAGGTCTCGGGCAACTTGTGCACGCAGGACCACAGGTACCCGAATCCTGCCCGTATCGTGTTGCCGAAGCCCATGTTGAGGAAAGTCTCTTTCTTCATGGATATGGGGTAGTCGAAGAACTTGCGCAGGAAGAATATGCGGCTCACGCGGTGCCGCCAGAGCATCACGCGGTTGGCTTTTTCGGGGTCAGGTCCTTGGGCAGAAAGCGGCTTGTCTTTGGTATGGAGCAGTATGTCGTCCTTGGACGGAGCCCCTTGCATTGGCATGATGCCTTGCCACCAGTTCATGACCTCTTCGCTCTTGGAGAAGAAGCGATGCCCGCCTATGTCCATACGGTTGCCTTTGTATTGTACGGTCTGGCTGATACCGCCAATGGCATTGGTCGCCTCCAAGACGATGGGGTGCATATCGGTCTGTTTGAGCAACTCATAGGCAGCGGTCAAGCCTGCAGGTCCCGCACCTGCTATAATGGCAACTTTCGCTACCGCCTTATCCGTTTTCTTCATATCATTTTCTACCGTCTCGTTCATCATGGCAAAGTTTATATATGGCACAAGCGTTTATTAAAACAAAAAGGAAATATCCAAACTGACGCCAAAGGTACGGAAAATAATTGATATATACAAACAAAACACGAAAAAAAGAAAGAATATGGATTTATATAGAGTCCAATAATAAGTATAGAGTCCAATAACAAGTGCAAAGTTAGTACTAATTTTGGAAATATACAAATCTATGTGTCATAAAGTATCGTTTTTTCTTGAAATGTTGTTTAATCTGTACTACACGTCCTTGATAAACTTATCTGGAAATTCATGTTTTCGATGTGTCCTTTCACTATAACCTTTGCGTACAAACAAACACAGAACAAGTTTATTTGCTCTGCCAAACACATAAACAAAGTCGACAACAATATTCAACTTTGCGCATCCCTAATTACACATTGGTCAGCAGAGGTAGGTCCGATGATAAAGCCTTCTTCCGACTCTACATAGACCTGCATTCCTTTCGCATCCACTGCTGTAACGACACCTCCTCCGACTTCGTTGAGAAAGCGGACTGCATCTCCCTCACGCAACATAGGACTTAGGGTTTAATATCCAACGTGGGGAGGAGCGTAACCCAAGGGTCGTCTGCTTCGTTGAGGAGGCGTTGGAACTCGTCCAATAGTTGCTGCACGACTTGCGGATGGGACGAAAGCGGGAGATTGTTGGTCTGATAGGGATCTTCCCAGTTATCAAAGAATAGGGTCTCCACCAGCTGGTTCTTGCGGTTGATAGTAAACGAAAGCGTGTAACGCTCCGTTACCACCCCGCGGCAGCGCGGGAAATAGGTCAGCACATTACCCTCTGCGTCTTTCTCGCCGTCCACGTTCTGCAAATACAACACGGCACGTGGTGTCTGCGCAGGTTGTACCTTTGTCCGCATCTGCTCCGTCCAGTCATAGCCGGGTAAAGAATCAGGCAAGAGGTGGGATAGTCCCGCCATGCCCACCACCGTAGGCATAATGTCGATGGCAGAGAGCATACCATCGTTCACAGCAGGCTGCAACGCCATAGGATAGCGCACCATGAAGGGGATATTCATCGACTCGGTATAGACCGTATTCTTCGGGTCGCGCACATGACTGCACATGGTCTCACCGTGGTCAGAGGAGAAGACGACAATGGTATTCTCCGCCAAACCCAAGGAATCCAAGGCGTCCAAGATACGCCCGAACTCGCGGTCAACACCCGTCACATTGGCGAAATAGTAGGGCGCACAGCCCAACTTATCCTGCAAGCCATAGTTGATATTCTTGCGCACCAAGAGCGAGTCGGTCGGTATGTCCTTATACAGGTTGTAGTCCTCCTCCATACAGTCGTCCAGACTCTTGTAGGGGCTGTGCGGCGGGTTCATACCTATCATCATAAAGAAAGGCGCATCGCTATCGGTATTCTGCACGTGGGCTTGGAGATACGCAATGGCTTTGTCTGCCTCGTGCTTGGGCGAGTACTCATGCGGCTCGTGGTAGTTGCCCTCGGCGTCCCAATAGTGAGGGTTCTTATGCACATCAAACGTGCCGTAACTATACCAATAGTCGAAGCCATGGCGACGCTCCGCAGGGGTGTAGGCATCCCAGCAGGGGTGGTCGTCGTTGACATACGTGCCTGGTCGCTGAGGATTGTTCTTCGTGGGGAAATGGGCATGCAGTTTGCCGATATAGGCGCAGTCATAACCTGCCTTATGGAACACATCACTTAGGCAGGTGAGGTCGTCTCGCAGGTCGGAGATAGGACGCGTAGCATTGCAGTTGAGCGACACACCACTCTTGTTGGGATACAAGCCCGTGAGCAACATACCGCGATGGGCACTGGATACTGGACAGTTGCTCAATGCGTTACTAAACACCACGGACTGCTTGGCAAAGGCATTCAGGCGCGGCGTATGGACAGGGTCACCCTGCCAGCGCACATGCTCCCGATAAAGGCTGTCGCGCCAAAAACCCATCGCACTGTTGCGGAACTGGTCGGGGAATACGTACAAGACATTAGGGCGTTTCTTCTCGGGCTGAACGGGTGCTTCCTTGGCATAGAGCGAGGTGCATACATTCATACTTGCTACACCTAAACAAGTGTATTTTAACGCAGACAAGAAACGTTTGCGGGACTGTTGGCTTGTTCCTTTTACTTTATACGAACGGTGTAACTTTGGCATGATTCAGGATGGTTTATAGTTAATATAATACGTTGGATGGAATTGCCCCATACTTTGTTCATACGTGGGTCGGGCAGATCAATCTGCTCCACCGAGGGGGTGAGTACCGCAGGGTCGTATGTTACCACCACGGAATGGGCGGAATCAACCGTGATAGTGATTTCTCCCTTGTCAGACTGTATGGCTACATCACCCCGCACCATAAGGTGGTCTTCGATAGAACGCAAAGGCTGTTGCGACTGGAAAGTATTGGTAATCACTAAACCTTTCTTGGTGAGTTGGTAGCCGCGTCTCCATGTGCGCAAACCTGTCTCGGAAGGATATGCAGGAGCGATGTCGTAGGTAATTGTCTGCTTCTTCTCGTTGTAGGAGACTTCGCCCGCATGGTATTCCGCCCCTTGATGCTGTTGCATGCCATTGATTAGGGGCAGGTTGTGGTATGCCGACTGCATAGACCATATCGAATAGCGTTCGGCACTGAAAGTCTGCTTGGTATAAGTGCCGACACCTGCGTCGATAATCATCGGTTCGCCGCTCTTGTAGAGGATAAATGTGCCGACATCGTTGTGGTTGTGGCTCTCGTTGTTGTGTCCGCCCTTGGATGCCAGTATGTAGTCTCCCTGCTGGAACATACATACCTGTGTCTCGGGGTACCATGCATTGTGGTGGATAACCGCAGCGGGTGCAGTATAGTGTAGCAGGTCTTCGGCAACCCGCAAGCCCGACAGAGAGCGGTAGATATCGGTGCCGTTGGTGATTATCCACTTGCGCGACGTAGCCAGTTGGTGCGCCAAACTCATCATCTTTGGGCTATTCACTGCATCGCCATAGCGGTAGAGCAAAGTAGAGATATTGTCCGTGTTCTTTGCCGTGGCATCGGCGAAATTGACCACCCAGCCATTACCTATATAGGCATTCACGAAATACTCGCCCATTGCCTTTACCTGCGGGGTGTTCCAAAGGGCGATTTTGCCGTCGGTAACCATTGCCAGGAGATCCAAATAGTCGAACATCTTGCCCGCTGCATGTCCCCAATAGGCAGGACCTTCCTCGCAGGCTCCGTCTGCCTTGACATAGTTCATAAACCGATCCACACTCTGCATAGACCGCCACACGCAACGATTGACTGTCTCGGGATCGTCCTCGATTAACATTACCACTTGCAGGACATTGAAATTGCACCAAGGATTCCAGTTGTTGACCAACTGCCCTGGTGCTGTATGCAAAGCCAGCCACCACTCCCTATCACGGGTGAGGTAAGGCACGGTGATACGGTCGTGCAGGTTCTCTTTGAGGCGCATAGCAATAAGCGGGTTCACGCGGTCGAACTCCTCGTGGAAGAAATAGTATGTCCACGCCAAGAATGCCGCCACCTCGCCGCTTCCCAAGTCGATAATCTGCTCACGGTAATCGGGGAAATTAGTCTTGGAACTCTGGCGGAACAAGTGGGCAGACAAGACCCAAGTAGTGCGCTCACACTCCATCCACACGCCATTGATAATCTGGTCAAGGAAGCGACCTTTGCCTTCTACCAACTCCGCCAATACCAAATCGCTCAATGCGATATTATTGGCCTTTTGCTTGCTCTCCATAATCTGGCGGTCACCCGTGCGTTCGTATGCCAGATAGTCGGTCGCCACGTTCATCTGCCAGACATAGTCCAAATGCTTCTCGCCACGCTTGATAAGCGTCTCGGCACGCGCATCTATCAACTGCGTCCACCCCTCCCTATCGCTATACGCAGGGAACGGCACCCACCGCTGCCCACGCACAATAGTGGCGGCAACCTCTTGTTCTGTAAACTGTTTGGTGAGATAATTACGCTCCTCCGCATGCAGAAACACTCCACAGCAAAAGAGCAAAATGAGAATTAGAAATAGTGTGCGTTTCATAGGTACTACAGCATTTTAGGTGCAAAGATACAAAACTTTCTACCAACACACAAACACGAACACTATAAAGGAACTATTTTGGACGATTTTAGTCCTTTAATGCGATCTCTACGCCCATCATCTGGATAGTAGGCTGGCGGTTGAAGGTATTTGATTCGATATGGTAGCATATATCGGCACTGCCGCCATTCTGGAAATGCAAGGCCTTTTCACCTTGCCCAAACGCAATACCTGCTATGGCTGCCGTTTTGTCCGTGACGTCCAACTTCAAGTGTTCACCCATCTTGCCCACGCGGCGCGTATTATGATTGTTGATCAGGTCGCGCGTCAGGAAAGTAGGACGCGGGTTGCCAGGGCCGAAAGGCTCTAAATGGCATAGGATATTGAAAAACTGGGGCGTGATGTCCGCCAAGGCAATCTCGGACTCTATATGCAACACTGGCTGCTTCTGCTCGGGCGTGATATGGGCTGCCACATATTCTTCGAAACGTTGTTTGAATGCAGGCAGGTTTGTCTCGTGCATACTGAGACCTGCTGCGAACTTATGCCCTCCGAAATTGGTCAGCAAATCCCGACAAGCGTCAATCGCCGAATAGATATCGAACGTTCCCACCGAACGAGCCGAACCCGATATAATGCCGTTCTCTCCCATCGTGAACACGATGGTAGGACGATAGTATGTTTCTGTGAGGCGGGAAGCGGCTATACCCACTACGCCCTTGTGCCAATCGGGGGAATAGACCACTGTGGTATGTTTCTGCGCGTTCTCGGGGTCGGTTTGCAGCATCTCCAAAGCCTCTTCCGTGGTCTTGGAGTCGTAGTCACGGCGTTCGCTGTTGTACCGGTTGACCTCCTCTGCCTGCTGCTTGGCAAACGCCGCATCCTCTGTAATCAACAACTCCACCGCCTCTTTGCCTGACTTCATACGACCACAAGCATTGATACGAGGACCTATCTTGAACACCAAATCGGACATCGTGATATGCCTGCTCTCCATACCTGCCACCGCCATAATCGCCTGCACACCCACAGAAGGCTGCGCATTCATCTGCCGCAAACCATAGAAAGCCAACACACGATTCTCGCCCGTGACAGGAACAATATCGGAGGCAATGGACATCGCTAACAAAGGCAGCAACGCATACACTCTCTCCATCGGGATACCGCAGCGCAAGGCGTACGCCTGCGCCAACTTGAACCCTACCCCACAGCCACTCAATTCCTTGTAGGGATAGCCACAGTCCTGTCGCTTCATATTCAGCACCGCCACTGCTGCGGGCAACTCCTCTCCTGGGGTATGGTGGTCGCAGATAATGAAATCTATATGGCGCGCCTTGGCATACTCCACCTTGTCTATCGCCTTGATACCACAGTCCAAGGCGACAATCAGCGAGCAACCCTCCGCCTCTGCTGTGTCTATGCCCTGGAAAGAGATGCCATAGCCCTCCTTGTAGCGGTCGGGGACGTAGAACAAGAGATTATCGGTCTGCGTCTTTAAGAAAGTATAGAGCAAGGCAACCGCCGTGGTGCCATCGACATCGTAGTCGCCATAGACCATAATACGCTCGCGCTCTGCTACCGCCCGTTGCAAACGCGCGACCGCACTATCCATATCGCGCATTAAGAACGGGTCGTGCAAGGTAGCCAGAGACGGACGGACAAACTGCCGTGCCTCCTCGCCTGTGGTAATGCCCCGCACCACCAACAAACGAGCCGCAGGCTCACTGATATGCAATTCGTGCGCCAAGCGCTTGCACAGCAACACATGCTCCTCTGTCAAAGTCTCTATTTCCCAGCGATAGTTCATTCTCACTCTCCACGTAACACAAATTCGTCCGCATCTTTCCACAGCGGCAGACTATCTCGATAGTGCCACAATTTCTGCATATCAAAATCGGCAATACGTATGCCCTCCTCGTCGTCGGCAAAGTGCGCTATGGGCTGCAAACGGGAGTCGTAGGCTACGGAATGCCCATTGTAGTGCAAACCCAAGCCATCATCGCCCACAGGATTGACCGCCGCAATATAACTCTGGTTCTCCACCGCCCGCGCAGGAACAAGCACGTCCCAATACTGTATGCGGATAGAGGGCCAGTTTGCCATAACCAAGAGGATGTCGAACTCCCTACCCGCTTGCATGCGCGACCACACAGGGAAACGCAAATCGTAGCATACCAACAAACGGAAACGCACACCGCGGTAGGTGATGACCTTGTCGTCCTTGCCTACCTGCCCCGCCGTGAAGAAATCGGCTTCACCGCCATGGGCATACAAATGCCGCTTGTCCACAAAGATAGGCGACTCCTGCGGACGCAGGAAAAAGGCACGGTTGTACAGCCTGCCCCCGTCCACGCAGATAAATGAGCCGACCACTGCCAAATGGTAGGCATCGGCACAGACCTGCAAGCGACGCATAGTCTCGCCATCTATCGGCTCTGCCAAATCGGGACGCTGGGTGCAGAAACCCGTGGAGAACATTTCTGGCAGCAAGGCTACATCAGCATATCCTGCTAATGTAGCCAAGCGTTCTTCCGTCAAGCGGATATTCGCCTCTTTGTCCGCCCACACAATGGGGTATTGCAGCAACGCGACTTTCAAAACAATACCTTACTGTTTAGCGGTGGGTTTAGCAATCGTCTCCCGCATGGTGGTATCGGCTTGGATATTCTGCATACGGTAGTAATCCATAATACCCAGATTGCCATTGCGGAATGCCTCAGCCATAGCCTGCGGCACCAATGCCTCTGCCTCTATCACCTTGGCGCGCGCCTCCTGCGCCTTGGCTTTCATCTCCTGCTCGTTGGCAATCGCCATCGCACGGCGCTCCTCTGCCTTTGCCTGCGCAATGTTCTTGTCGGCTTGCGCCTGATCCATCTGCAACTGCGCACCGATATTCTTACCTACATCAATATCTGCAATGTCAATACTCAAAATCTCGAATGCCGTACCTTCGTCCAAGCCCTTGCTCAGCACCAACTTGGAGATGCTATCGGGATTCTCCAGCACCTGCTTATGGCTCTCCGCCGAACCGATAGAACTGACGATACCCTCGCCCACACGCGCCAGCACGGTGTCTTCTCCTGCGCCACCGACCAACTGGTGGATATTCGCACGCACCGTAACCCGCGCCTTGGCAATCAACTGGATACCGTCTTTTGCCACCGCAGTAACGGGAGGTGTATCTATCACTTTGGGATTGACCGACATCTGCACTGCCTCGAACACATCACGCCCTGCGAGGTCTATCGCCGTTGCCATCTGGAACGTGAGTTCCATACTGGCTTTGTTTGCCGACACCAGTGCATGCACGACACGCTCGATATGCCCACCTGCCAGATAGTGCGCCTCCAAGCCATCGCGCTTCACATCTTGCAGACCCGCCTTGTGCGCCTCAATCAAGCAGTTCACGATCTTCGTGGGAGGTACTTTGCGGATACGCATCAGAAAGAGTTGTATCAACGAGATATGCACACCGCTTACCTGCGCATTGATCCACAACATAAACGGCACATAATAAAAGAAGATGATAAGCGCAATCGCCAATATCACCAATCCTACAATACTTAAAATATCCATAATGATTCCGGTATTAAATGGTACATTTATTTCTCTTCCGCGGCTTTCTGTTCCTCGCTCTGTTTCATCTTCTCAAGGTTCTTGCCTGGCTTCGCAAGCGGCACTTTGGCATCAATGGACGTCTTTAAGCCCATCTTATCCAAGGCGCGGCTCTTCAAAAAGCCATATATCGCCAACCCCGTCAATACCAAAGCGGCTATCAACGTGATATGCCCTGCCGTAGCACCCAGCATAGCATAGGCTACCCAGACCGCTCCAGCCAAGCAACCGAAACCCGCAATACCTCCAATGCCAAAACCTGGCAACAGGAACATCTCCAACAACAGCAGGCCCACACCTGCTACAACTAATAGAACAAGCAATGCGATATACATATATTTACGCTTTTAATACCATTTCCACTACCTCGGGCACACCCACCGAGGCCTTCTTGCATATATGGATAATCCGATTCCTATACCTGCCGAACTCTGGCGTGCCAGGATCTATAAAATAGATAGGCACAGCAGGCGGCACATACGCCAAGAGCGAGGCAGCAGGATAGACATTCAGGCTCGTACCCACCACGATAAACACCTCCGCAGTAGCCGCTACCTCACACGCCTTGGGGAAATAAGGCACCGCCTCATCGAAAAAGACGATATAAGGGCGCAACAGACTGCCATCGGGATGTCTATCCCCGTAGTGCTGCTCCCAACCCTCCAAAGGCAGGGTAGCAGTATCATCATCCTCCGAGCGAAGTTTGGTGATTTCACCATGCAAATGCAACACATTCCGCGTGCCTGCACGCTCGTGCAGATCGTCGATATTCTGGGTGATGACCTGCGTATCGGGGAAATGTGCCTGCAAGCGGGCAATCGCACGGTGCGCCGCATTGGGCTGCGCCGCTAATGTATCCCTACGGCGGGCATTGTAGAAATCCACACACAACTGCGGATTGCGCAACCATGCCTCATGGGTGCAGACATCCTCTATGCGGTACTGCTCCCACAAACCATCGGAACCGCGGAACGTACCCAAGCCACTCTCGGCACTCACGCCCGCACCCGTAAAGACCACTATGTGCTTACTCTCTACCATAATTGCGCTACAAAGGTACAAAGAAAATCTGACATAACCAAAATATAGAAGCGTTTTTCCACCGCAACGGCATTGGAAAAGTTCGTTTTGGAGCGAATCGGTGGATACATTCTCCTCTTTTATGTATTAAATTTGTATAATAATAAAGGAGTTATCATAACAGTTTGTTAATAGCCACGTGTCCTTGTTGTAATGGTCTGATGTTACGATAATGTTACGATGATGTTACGATGATGTTACGATAATGTTGCGATAATGTTGCGATAATGTTACAATAAAGACAGACAATTGACAGTCGAATGACTCGAAACGGGAGGTGAACAGAAATGAAACCGAAGTATCCAAGAGACGGAAACTGATTGCATAAATAACAGAAAAACAGCAAGTTAAAAGAACAACTTTAATCTGACAAAAGGGAACACAAACCGCGTTTTGACGGCAATAGCACGGTTAAAAAAGGCTAAAATCAAGGCTAAATACAAGAAAAAAGGCGATTGGGGCAAGGAAATCATTCTTTATTGTTTTTTAATAATTTATTTGTGAGAGATTTTGGCTATTCTGGAGACCTTTTGCAAACGGGATAGCAGGCAGAATATATACCGACGAAGAAAAGAAAAAAGGGAGAGGACTACCATACCGGACGAAATGGCACTTTATACCCGACTTGCATAGGTATACTTCCCCACTACTGGCGATAGGAAAGCGCCATTATTTTGCCTGACAACAGAATAGCCGCTGTAATCATCCGAACTGCTATTGTACACAGGTGCTTGTCTTTTCTACCGCGTCGGCAGAAAACGCTACAACAGAAACACGCCCCCATCGCGAAAGACCTGTTCACAGACAGTGTTCATAGACAGGCAAAAAGCATACCTTGCCTTTGGTAATCAATAGGACTGCCCACCCTCTAAAACCAAACGGGCAATAACACTATCGGCGTATGTGTCAGGCATCAGAAACCATCCGTTGGCGGCAAATGAAATTTATATATGCGTTCTTGCATAGGTGCGTTTTTTTGTGTAACTTTGCAGGAAATTTCCATTCATACGTATGTGGCGAGTATATGCTATCCTATCTGCCGTATTTGCGGCACTAACCGCTATCTTTGCAAAGATTGGCGTGAAAGATGTTGACTCGAATCTGGCAACTGCCATTCGGACTACCGTGATACTACTGCTCACATGGAGCATCGTGTTCTTTTCGAGCAAACCCATCGCCCTGCACGACATCAGCACAAAGACATGGGTGTTTCTCGTACTGTCGGGCGTGGCAACGGGACTGTCGTGGCTATGCTATTTCAAAGCCATTCAATTGGGTGACGTATGCCGAGTGGCACCCATAGACAAACTGTCCGTCGTGTTCATCATCCTCCTATCCGCCCTGTTTCTGCACGAGACAATCACCTGGAAAATAGCCATCGGGGCATGTCTGATTGCCTTGGGCAGCATACTTATGCTATAAGCATCAAGGCAGGAATTTTGCCTCCCTGGCGGGCAACACTTGCATATATCAAAAAAAAGCAGTACCTTTGCGGTCTTAATTCCCTAATCGGTCGTTAAGACCGCTTTCCCTTGGCGAAAGCACAATTAGGGGTAAACGGATATATCACAGTAACATCTCATAGCAAACCATGTCACTTCAATGCGGAATTGTGGGATTGCCTAATGTAGGCAAATCTACCCTTTTTAACTGTCTGAGTAATGCCAAAGCGCAATCGGCGAATTTCCCATTTTGCACCATAGAACCCAACGTAGGCGTTATCACCGTACCCGATGAACGGCTCATCAAATTGGGCGAGATATGTCAGCCCGAACGCGGTGTGATACCCACCACAGTGGAGATAGTGGACATAGCAGGACTTGTGAAAGGCGCATCGCAAGGCGAAGGATTGGGCAACAAGTTCTTGGCAAACATCCGTGAGACAGACGCTATCATACACGTGCTACGCTGCTTTGACGACGAGAACGTGGTACACGTGGATGGCTCGGTGGATCCTGTGCGAGACAAGGAAATCATTGACGCCGAACTGCAACTCAAAGACTTGGAGACCGTAGAAAGCCGTATCCAGAAGACCGAAAAACAGGCACGTGCGGGCGGAGACAAGCAAGCGAAAGTGGCATTGGAAGTGCTCTACAAATACCGCGAGGCACTGTCGCAAGGCAAGAATGCACGCACCGTAGCATTGGACAGCAAGGAAGAAGAGCAAGCCGCAAAAGAGATGTTTCTGCTGACCAACAAGCCCGTGATGTACGTGTGCAACGTGGACGAAGCAAGCGCAGTGGAGGGTAATAAGTACGTGGAACAAGTGCGTGAGGCCGTGAAAGACGAGGAGGCACAGGTATTGGTATTAGCCGCCAAGATCGAAAGCGAGATAGCGGAATTGGACACTTACGAGGAGCGGCAGATGTTCTTGGCAGAGATCGGATTGCAAGAATCGGGCGTGAACAGGCTCATCAAAGCCGCATACGCGCTGCTCAACCTGTGCACCTTCCTCACAGCAGGCGCAGACGAAGTGCGCGCATGGACATTCAAGGCGGGCAGCAAAGCACCTCAGTGTGCGGGCGTGATACACACGGACTTTGAACGGGGATTCATTCGCGCGGAGGTAATCAAATACGAGGACTTCGTTGCACTGGGTGGCGAAAGCCAGTGTCGCGCTGCGGGGAAATTAGGCATAGAAGGGAAAGACTACGTGGTGCAGGACGGAGACATCATGCATTTCTTGTTTAACGTATAAAAATCAGAGGATATGTTTGATTTCTTCTATGTATGGATGGATGCATACGGCTGGCGGATAACAATGGTCATATTGGTCGTTGGTTTCGTACTGTTGATATGCGGAGCGGATTGGTTGGTGAACGGAGCAAGCGGATTGGCCAGACGCTTTCACGTGAGCAACTTAGTCATCGGTCTGACCATCGTGGCGATGGGAACAAGCATGCCCGAATTGGTGGTGAACATCGTGTCGGTGAACAGCGGCACGACCGACATGGCTATCACCAATGTATTGGGAAGCAATATACTGAACGTATTTCTTATTCTCGGCAGCACCGCGCTGCTTTATCCCATCGTATCACAGGCAACAAGTCGAAAAGTGGATATCCCATTAGCCATGGCGGCAGGTTTGATGGTATTGCTATTCGGGGTGTTTTGCGATGGTATTCCACGCTGGGGAGGGATACTGCTACTCTGTATCTTCGCAGGCTTTATGGTCTATACTTTCTTTCACGCAAAAGCCAGTAGCGATGAAGAAAGACCGTTGAAACCGATGCAAGTCTGGAAGGCTCTCTTACTAATTATTGTTGGATTAGGAGGGTTGATTGTAGGCGGTGAGATGATTGTGAAAAGCAGTGTGCATATCGCATCGACAATGGGTGTCAGCGAGGCGATCATCGGACTGACGATAGTCGCACTGGGGACATCGCTCCCCGAACTCGCCACCTCCCTAATTGCCGCAGCAAAGAAAAACAGCGACATCGCGTTGGGGAACGTAGTCGGGAGCAATATCTTCAACGTGTTTATGATCCTCGGCTGTACCGCCACCATCAAACCCCTGCCCGCATATAGTGGCTTTTTGGCAGACAGCCTAATGGCAACATTGGGGTGCGTACTCGTGTGGTTGTTCGTTACAACGAACAAACGACACCGCCTATGCTGGTGGCACGGCGCGATCTTATTGGTAGTTTACGGCGGATACTTAGGTTTTCGACTGGCTATGGCGTAGTATATTGCGCGAGCGTTTCACGGTTATAGCGACGGCGCTCCGCATCAAAAAACCAACCCCACTTGTTGAAGTAGCGGCACATATTCACGACATGCACCCAAAGCATTCGTAGGGATTTATACGAAGAACGGGCATGGTTGTGGACGATGGTCACGGCAGGATAGTACAGCGTGAGGTAATCGCGATGGATTGTACGCGTGAGATCTATGTCCTCGGGGTACATAAAATACCGCTCGTCAAAAAGACGCGCTTTTTGCACCGCTGAGGTGCGCAAGAACATAAAACAGCCACTCAAATAAGGGATATTCATCGGACGTGTATAGTCGGCATGATGCAACTCATAGCGGGCATTGCGTTTCGCCGTCCAACGCTGAGGCAAGAAACGGCGGGCAAAGACATCAAACGGCGTCGGGAGCAGTTTGCACATATACTGTAACTCGCCTTGCGGATTGGTAATACGCGGCATCATCGACCCGACCAAGGGATTCGATTGCATAAACTCGCACAGCAAGTCTATATCCTCCGCCCGCACAAGAATATCCGAATTGAGCACCAGATGAAAGGGTGTATCATCAAAGATACTCTCGCGAAGAGCGATGTTATGCGCACGACCATAGCCTACGTTGGCTCCCGTGAAGATATACTGGACGCTATCACCCTGTCTGACCTTTTCCCCGTTATTCTCAGGGGAGTTATCCACGATATACACCTTGCACAGATGACGGACCTGTAGCAGTTCGTCTATCAAAGGATTTACCTCCGTTTCCCACTGAGGGCAATATGTAACTATCGATATATTGAGCATTACCTGCGAAAGAACTGTTTACACTTGCGTACGTTCTTAATAAAGATTGTCAGCCAACCTGCACCCACCTTATTCTTGCGCAGAGCAAGCAAATCCTCGTGACTCTTGCGCAGCAACATACGCAGATTGCGATTGCTTACACCTCCCACAGACATCTTGACCAATACCTGCGGTAAGTATGCCGTGCGATAGCCACTGCGAAAAACACGTAACATAAAATCATAGTCGGCAGAAATCCTAAAACGCTTATCATAACCACCCTGCTGCGCGTACACCTCGCGCAAGCAATAGAACGTAGGATGCGGCGGCATCCAACCATATTTCAAACTCTGCGGACTATACACATTGCTACGCCAATAGCGCACCACCTCATCACCACGGCAGTACAGCAAATCACCATACACCACCTGCGGATGCACGTCGCTCTGGAAAAGACGGACGATGTCGGCAATCACCTCGGGAGAGGCCAATACATCATCGGAATTCAAGATACCGATGATATCCCCTGTGGCATAGCGCAGACCTTTATTCAGCGCATCATAAATGCCGCAATCCGGCTCGGAGATATACTGTACATTGGCATTGTCTGCCCGGTAGTGCTGCAACAAGGTCTGGGTGCCATCCGTGGACAAACCGTCCACCAAAATATGCTCTATATCGGGGTAGGTTTGCGCAGCAACACTGCGTAGAGTTGCCTCCACTGTATCCGCAGAATTGTATGTGATAGTGATGATAGAAACTTTCATGAATATCTATGCTTGTCTGTTAACATAAGCGTAAAATTCGCGGGTCTGCCGATAGGTCTTATCCCACGAGAAACGCTGTGCATTATCCAAACCTTTCGCTATAATGTCTGCCGTATGGATTTGCCCCGACAACATCTGCCGAACCATATCCGCCATTTCCCGCGCCAAGGCGATAGGACTTGCCTTGGGCAGTAGCAATCCTCCGTCTCCCATCACTTCGGGAATGGAAGAGACGGCTTGGCAGAGTACAGGGCATCCTGCACGCTGCGCCTCTAATATAGGAATACCAAATCCTTCATAATCAGACGGATACAACAGACATAGCGCCTCGTTGTAGAAGGTATTCAATGTAGCATTTGAGACATTCGCATAGACGCTATACTGCCCTTCCGTCAACTGGCTATTTAGAAATGCGGTTTCCTGTTCTGAGAGCGGCGCACCTATCATTACCAAGGGCAAGCCTGTAAGGCGTGCCACGTGTACGGCGACATCGAAACGTTTGTAAACCGCTGCTCTATTCCCCACGAAAAGCAAATAACCTTGTTTGGTGACAGACGCATCGGGTACGAAATTCTCACCTACCCCATTATACACCACAGCCACTCGCTCTTCGGGTAGCGCAGGATAAAAACGAAGCAAGTCTGCTTTCGTATGCTCTGACACACAGATGATACCCGCACTGCCATAGACAGCACGCTGCTCCTCCCATAGATGTACCCAACGCGGCAGACCCCTGCGGTAATAATGGTAGGTCAAATCGTGTACGGTCGTGATATTCTTCACATTGGGAGAAGGGATGATGCGAAAATAGGATGAGTGGAATACGGTACTTTCTGTCGCACTGTAAGCAGGAATGCGGTAACGCTCCAAAGCACGCATAGGCATTTGGAGAACGTTCATGGATGAGAAATCCAGTTGCTTTCGGCACACATTATCCGAAGGGTAGTCTAAGATTACCTTTTGCAAGGTTTCATCCTGCAAGGCACGCGACAGCAACTCTTGCCAAACGACCGATATGCCTCCCACACGCTGGAGCGCAAAAATGATATTATCGAACACTACTCGCATGAACAAACCGATTTAAGTGCGTCAATATAGGCTCTTCCATACCTTGCGTCTGGCTCCATATAGTTGCCTTCTCCCCACTCATTCCACGATTTTAGGAAGACCAACTGATTCTGTTTCTGGCTGACAAGCCGCTGAATAGCCGCAGCATGGTGCTGAAAAAGCGCAGGCGTGGAGCCCTGCAACAGGAAACCATGCGCATGGCTGCGGGGCGTATGATCCCAATTGGGGAACAAAGTCGGAATGACCTGCTCTTCTTGCATAACCGCAGTCTCGAACTGATGGATGGCGTGGGCATAGTCGTAGCACAGCGGTGCACTGCCCAATAGGTGCTTCAACACATTCGGCAGATGACGCAATGCTAAGGACAAAGAGCGTTTCGTATCCCCGATAGGAACGACATTCACAGCGTCAAAACCCATCGCCAAAATAGCAGAAACTTCTTTTGCATACATGGCATGCCCGACAATATACAAACCCGATAAACCAGCCTCTTTTGCCAAGCGTTGCCAAGTATCTATAAAATGCCGTCCATTAGGGAGTTGCAACGGACGATAGACTTGCAACAGCGGTTTTTCGTTCACACAGATATAGCGTTCGTCCCGAAACAAAGGAAGTACGGCTTGAAAATGGCGTTCATCGTCTCCCTCTGGGTAAGTCTGCTCTATCAGCATCCTATCTGGACTGGTCTTTTGGTCAATCCATGTCTTTGCTTTCCACGACTCGTTCGCCCAACCTATGCAGAAAGGGTAGTCTGGTCTGCCCGATAGAAATACCTCGCTCAACGGACGTTCCAACAACTGCTTGCCCCCAAACCAGTAATGCCAATAGCAGAAGCCCTCTATTCCCGCCTCGCGTGCCAAACGTGCCTGTTGCTCGCGGACATTAGGGTCTAACAAGTTGTAATACCCCAATTCACCAGGCTTTACGGGTTGGCAGTGTCCCTCAAACAGCGGGCGGGCATTGCGCACGCTCTGCCACTCGGTAAAACCCTTACCCCACCAATGGTCATTCTCGGGTATGGTATGAAACTGAGGTAGATAGTAGGCGATTATTCGCATAGTACACGGTATATCTGTTTTCTAAAATTCTCCAAAAAATCACCCTTTCGGATGGTATTACAACCGTTCTTCGCCAAGCGTTCACGGACACTGGGGATTAAGCATTGGCGCAACGCATCTACCAGTCCATTCGGCTCGTAGGGCGAGAAGAACAAGCAATCCCGTCCATCTTGCAGCAATTCAGTCAGGCCTGACTGATTGGTTTGCACCACACATACCCCTGCCTGCATAGCCTCTACCGCCACCAAAGGCATAGTCTCGCGCCAAGAAGGCAGTACCAATATATCTATGGAGGCATAGAACTGCTCCACCTCAGCCGTCTGCATCTGCACGGTTAAGGCAGGAGTACGCAAACTACTCTTCTGGTACATCATCTGGATTTCTTGCTCGTTGGTAGCACCACATAGCCACAAAGATAGCGTTGTATCTTGCTGGTGCAAGACGGTAAAGGCGCGTATCAAGGCATCTATATTCTTTCGTTCCTCAAAATGTCCCAAGAAACCGATACGTACCCCTTCGTGTGCGGAACGTGGCACGACAGGCAACAACTTGATGGGATTATACACCACTTGCTTATGCTTGATAGAACATTGCAGACTTGCTTCCCATTCGGTCTCTTGCTGGTGGGAAATAAAGACCAATTTCGTATGCGGCGCATTCATCCACCTGCGGTATAAGCCTGCCAAACGTGCATTCCAACCGTACCGCGCATCCACAGGCTCGTGGAAATGCCATACATGCCGTACCTTGGATAATGCGTTTACCTGTGCACCCAAAATAGTGATGGATGTATTGGAATACACACAATCTATGCCTTCCTTTCGTATCCACCAACAAATACGCCACACAGCATACAGGTTGTACGCCATTACGGACAATGTGCGCCATAGACTACCACCCGCCGCCCGATAAGGCAATCTGCGGTGCATTACGCCTCCTATCTTATCCACCCGTTCGTCCAAGCCCTCGTCGGGCAAGATGCCCGGTGTGAGGAACAGCACTTCGGCACCGTGTGCCACACACACGCGCATTGCCTCCAAGAATACCATTTCGGCACCGTGGCAACTGCGAGAATGCGATATGAATAGTACCTTACTCATTTCCTACCCTGCTGAAAAAACCATTCCGACTGTTTCAAGCGCTGCGCGCCTGTACTGGGACGAGGATGTATCTTAAACTCCACATAGTTCTGATAAGGATTATACGCAACGGCTTGCGGCTTCTCTAAGAATATGCCCATCGAGAATGAGAAACAATACAAACACACCACGACATAACCCACGAACCGATCCATTACTTTTGGCAAACACTCCAACAGTATAGGCAACAGTGCAATTATACCTATATTGAAGAACAGGCGGAAACGGTTACTTACCTCCACCAACTCGTAGCAATAGTAGTACAACACCAAACTCAACATGTACATATTCAGCATAATAGTGCCATTCCGCCGCTCATCAATTGGCTTCTTGAAGAATAGGAAACAAAAAGCCATCAGCAGGTTCAGCACAAATCCCACACTCAACTGTCGCCCCGTGGCAAACACGTCCGTCGTGGTATATGCCTCCGCTTTCTCTGCGTAAGTCTCGCCTAATAAAGACGACACTGCCAAGAAAATGCTCTTTATCCACGGCACACCCGCTAACATCAATAACGCACCCGCACCTATCACACACATATACAACCACGCAGGCAGACGTTTGTCCAACAAAAAATACAGCGGTATCATCACAATGGCTACACGGTGGAATGTACATGCGACAAAAATAACCACCATATACCGCAACCACTTGCCGTCTTCGATATATTGCAGCGCGAAAAAGCACAAAGCCACCGCCGTTGCCTGGCGCATATAGATCATCTCCAGTTGGAAATACAGCAGGCAATAGTAGCCAAACAATGCCACCACAGGATACTTTGTATATTTAGGTAGCACACTGGCTATCAGAACGATATCAACGAACGTAACCACAAAAAACAAAGTCTGTATGCCACCTCCCATAGTTTTCACTGCCGCACACAGCAACACAAAGCCTCCTTCTACATCTCCGCCAAACCACTCCTGTGGGTGGGCTACCAGGTAGTGCAAAGAAGGGAAAGACGCAAATAATTTGGTATAACTGTCCCAGTCGCCTCCCGTTTCATAACGCAAGCCTGCTATGCAAATCAAGATGATCGAACTGAACACCATTAACAGTTGGCGGCTCAGTCTATCATGCATTTGGATATTCAGCAATCCCAACAACAGCAGCACAAAAAACATCACAAAGTAGAACATAATCGTCTTCCTTTCTTATGCAAAATCAGTCCTACAATTAGACATTCTGCCACCTCTGTAAGCGTCCAACTCCACACCACTCCTTTCACGCCTATACGCGGCAGTAACCATAAATTCATACTTATACAAATCACCGCCAATGTCATTCCCACCCACGGTGCAAAGCGTTGCAGACCCAATCCGTACATACCTTGCACAGTCAAAATCGTTGCCACCATCGTGAGAAAAGGCAAAGGAGACATCCATCGAAGGAGACCTACCGAATCAGCAAAACCATCCCCCAACATAATCGTCACAATGAGCGGTGCAAACAGGAAAGTCAAAAACGAGCAGAGCAACGCGAACCCGCCAGCAAGCAACAGCACACGCTTGAAATACTTCCAACCCTCCGTTGCAGATACTGCAAAACGATGACTCATCTCAGGGAAAACAGCCGTACTCACAGGTAGCACCACGCAGGCATTCAATGCCAAGATAATGCGTTGCGCACCAGAGAAGTACCCCAGTACGCTATCATCGGCATACGCCCCCAAAATCGTCAGATTGGCTGTTGTATAGCAACTAACGAACACATTGTTGATAAAAATCGGCAATCCCGCACGCAGCACCTCGCGCAAAGTCTTCGCATCCCATAAGGTGCTTACCGAGGATGGTCGCCACTGTATGTCATAGTGCTGCACTACATACACCAATGCACCAATACCCACAACAATACTCGACAAAGAAAGCAAGAGAGGATATAAACGATACGCAGTAGCCTGCCGAACCAAACCTATCACCAACAACGCACCCAACAACTTGATTAAGAAATTCGCCCATGCCATCTTCGACATATCCTGTATGCCCTGCAAATACCATGTCGGGAAGAACACAACACCTACATTGACCAATGCCGTATAGACATACAAACGCCAATCCTGCTCTATGCGCGGTACAACGAAATACAGCATGCCCAACAAAACAAACGACAGCATGAGAAGTCCTAATTTCGCCACAATAACACTCCAAAAAATGCGCTCTGTCTTCGGTTTGTTCTCCTTGTTCAGCGCAATCTGGCGCGTGGCAGAATACTCGAAACCATAGTTTACAATAAGAGTGAGATAAGTAACAATATTTTGCGCATAACTTACCCTACCGAACAACTCAGCCCCCAATACACGTACCACGATTGGAATGACAATCAGCGGTATCAAATAATTCGCCACTTGCAACACTCCAAGCGCAGCGATATTCTTACCGACTGCCCCACGAAAAAAAACTTGTATTTGCCTGGCTATCTCTCGCATCCCCGCATTGCATAAGGACTGCAAAGATACACTTTTTTTTTCAATTACGCAACTACCTTGTTAAAAAACGTATTTTTCCGCTATTTATGACCGTTTCCTATAGAGTCCAATAACAAATGCAAATTTAGTGAAGATTTTTGAAATAGACAAATT
>X363_Desmarests_Spiny_Pocket_Mouse__coassemble_134_pt1 | contig 58347 bp, 43 predicted proteins | sample X363_Desmarests_Spiny_Pocket_Mouse__metabat2_low_PE_030 | metagenome-assembled genome bin X363_Desmarests_Spiny_Pocket_Mouse
AGCGTCCGTGCTTGCACCATACTACGCCGTCCCCGCCTTGCCAATAGGCACAACGCTTACAGATGTCGAGGGTTATTGTGAGTTGTTTTTGGTGATACCCATGGCACGTTGCACATCGGGGCGTTTCATAAGTTTATCCACTGTCATTCTTGCGATGAATATACGGTCATATAACCGTTTGTTGCTCTTTATCAGCACCCGTTCCGGGTGGTAGTGGACGGTGCTTTGATAGTAAAGCAATAGTTGCCGTAAGTCGTTATCGGATAGGGTTATCATTTAAGCCTTTTGATTGAATGTGTCTTGCAGTAAGTTTCGGCTTGTGAGTTGATTTCGTCATCACTCATTATCTTGACGTCCTGCAACCATTGGTCTAATTCTCCTCTGTTGAAGAATAGTTTACGAGCGCGTTTATAATGCGGTATCTTGTTATGCGCGGTCATTTTGTAAAGATAGTTCTTGCTGTACCCTATATAAGTAGCAGCCTCCTCTAAATCAAGTACGCTTTTCTGCAACCGCATCATCTCTTCGATACGTGTAAGCCTCTCGTTTATTGATTTCAATTCGTCATTGTCCATGATTGCCAAAGTATTTTTCGATGTCGGGCAATAAGCCACGACGGTTTAACAACTTACCTATGTGATATATCACAACAATACCTGCGATGCTTCCAAGTTTCAACGCAAGAAATTCAATAAAATCCGCAGTGGTATCAATGTCGTATTCGCCCAATAGTACAAAACTGCATATCACACCTGCAAAGAGCAGCAAGCAGAACAACGCCCACTTACCGATGTTAGTTAGTTTCTGTTTCATAGCATTTGTTGTTTTTGGCGTTTTTCTACTCGTTTGATAGCATCATAAATAGCGGATATGGAGTAAAAACCATACTTTTCTGCGAGATGCTTGCGTATCTCGACTTTGCTTCGTCCAGGAACACTACTCAATGCCTTAAATTCATTGTAAATTGCGAGGTCGGTGTTTTCACGCTCTCGCTGTCGTTTTGTTTTTAATACTTCCATAGTTTTTTACGATTTTATTTAGTCGTTTTTTTAGTACTTTTTTTCGTGCTTTTTTTGCGCAATCAAAAATTTTGTTGTACCTTTGCATCTGATAAAATTAAATTTTGGTGCAAAATTACGATTTTATTTTGGAATACCAAAATTTTAGAGCAAAAAATGCAGAAAAATATATTTTATATTTAGAAAACCGAATAAGATGATTGGTATATGACGAAGAATGTGTATGTAAAAAATGCTGTTAGTGCAATCAAAATGCGTGATGGCTTAACTACTCAAAAAGAAATTAGTGACAAATTAGGTAGTAACCCTTCTCATTTATCAGAGGTTATAAATGGAAGTGTTCCTTTAACCAAACAGTTGATTTATAAATTCCAAACGATTTTTGGTGTAAATCCAAAATACCTGCAAAGTGGTGAGGGTGATATATTCATAGAGGGAGGAGTTAAGGTAGGAAATTATAGTCCAACACAAATTGGTAATAGCAATAAAATGGAAACCTCTGCGGATTTGTCCAAGGCTCTTGATGAAATAGCAGAGCAGCGCAAACTTGTAACGAAAGCACAAGAGCAAATCGATAGACTATTGAATATAATAGAAAAACAAACAAAATAATTATGGAAATAGATGTAATTGCGTACAGGAAACAACGCGGGCTTACGCAACAAAAGTTGGCAGAGTTATTGGGGGTTACGGTTCGCACTATTCAGTATTGGGAAAACAGTAATAAAGTTCCAGATGCGATGGTGAAACTGATGAACTCAATTGATACAGTCTCGTTAACATCTACCAAATCCAATACTCAACAGGAGAGTCCAGAGCAGATAGAGAGACTTTTGGCTATCATAGAACGCCAACAAGATATAATGTGTTCGCAACTCGAAAAGATTGCGGAAATGCTTGTTTTTACTCGTAAACACGATGAACAAATAGATAGGCTTATTACTATATTAGAAAAACGATTATGAATACACCAGAAACAATTAAAATGGGTAAAAGCCGTACCCTTGCAGCACGGTGCAATTACTATACGCTACTGCTGTTAAGCCAGCAGGACGGTGGTGCTATGATGTTTAGCGAACTGAAAAAACAACTACCTACACTGATTAAATTTGACGAGTGGGAAACATATCAATATCCTAATACAGGAGAGTTGCGGTGGGTAGTGAATTGGCAGTACTATTCCATTGATCTTACGAAAGCAGGCTATCTTATTAAGAATAGAGGTGAATGGTGTATAACAAGTGAGGGTAGAGATGCAATCAACAAATACAAGGGCGAGCCTCATAAACTATTCAAGGAGACGCACCGCCTCTATGTTGAATGGAAACGTAACAACAAGAGCCAAAAGATTGATGAACAAGACGAGGAGACGATGATAGACTCTGTTCCTACCATAGTAACTCTTGCCAACATAAAACAGCAGGCGAATGATGATCTATTTACCTACTTGGCACAACGTACGCCGTATGAGTTTCAAGATATGGTCGCAGCATTGCTTCGTGCTATGGGGTACTATACGCCGTTTATTGCTCCCAAAGGAAAAGATGGAGGTATTGACATAATTGCATATTCAGACCCTCTTGGCGCAACAAAACCTATATTAAAAGTACAAGTCAAGCACTACAATATGAATAATCCAGTATCTGTAGATGTTGTTCGAACTATAATAGGGATAGCACACAATGACACACCACTCGTTTTTACATCAGGACGGTTTGCAGATGCCGCATGTGTAGAAGCAAGACGAAACAACGTAAGACTAATTGATGGTATGGAATTTGTCGAACTATGGATTGAGTATTACAGTAGAATGAGTGAGGACGATAAGGCTCTTATGCCGATCGAGCCTGTGTATTTCATCAAACGCACAGAGTAACAAGACCGAAATAGTTATTTTCTCCAAATTTTGCGCTCTCACAAAAAACTGTACAGGGTTGGATGATTTATTAGGTGCAGAAAAGATATTGTGTGAGCACCAAAGAAAATGGGTTTAGCAAAAAAGAAGCGGTATCACGATATTATTCGTGCTACCGCCTTTGTTTTTGTAGATTGGTAAAAAACTATTGTTCTGATTTAGCAGGGAAGATATTTGGTATTTTAGAAACTGCTGCTTGTTTATTCTTATCCATCACCTTTGCGTATATTTGTGTTGTGCCTATATTTGCATGTCCAAGCAACTTGCTCACGGTGTAAATATCTGTACCGAGGTCTAACATCATCGTGGCAAATGTATGCCGACCGCAATGGAACGTGATATGTTTATTGATGCCTGCTTTCAATGCCCAGACTTGTATGCAATGGTTGGTAGCATCAGGAGTGAGAAAATCAGCAAACACCTTGTCTGTATCATGTCCACGTTCTCCCATAAGTTCTGTCGCTTGTGGAGATATGTCGAGGTATTCTTGCTCTCCCGTCTTTTTCTGCTTGAAGATTAAACGGGTAAACTCGCCCTGTTTCTGCACCTCGCTCCAAGTGAGTTTCTGGATGTCGGAACGGCGCAATCCTGTTAGGCAAGAGAATAAGAACGCCCTACGAACGGCTGGGTAGGTACATTCTGTGTTCGCCATACGTTGTAGTTCCTCAATCGTGAGGTACATTCTCTTGCTCTCCTCTGCTTTGAAGCCCTCTATGCCTCTCAGAGGATTGGTTGGAATAATACGTTCTTCATACGCTTGATTGATACAGGCTCGGAGTTTATTGAAATAGGATACCTTGCTGTTGCGTGCCAACGGGTGGTAATCAAGACGCCTGCGGAAATCGTGTGCCCACGCTTTGGCATCGTTCTCTAAGTAGTTCTTGAAACCCTGCACCCATTCGGGCGTGATGTCCTTAAATGTCAGGTCTTCGTTTCCATCATATATCATAAGGTGGTGGAGACAGGAATACCAATTGCCCCAATTCCCTCGACTCTCATTTCCGAGCCGCTTCTCACACATCGCTCTATAATAGTCATAGAAACGAGTAGCAGTCGCAAAGTCTTGCTTGAAGCCGTATTGGTTATTCTTTAACTCAATTACCCTTTTTGCACGAATAGCGTCTGCGAGACGAAGCGTTTCGCGGTTCTTTTCCCTGTCTGCTTTTGTCTTCTCAGGAATGAGGTAAAGTTTCAGCCATTCGTAAGAACGATTACCATTGATGTAGATGTCAAGGTATAATGAAATAGTCCCTGTTGGGTTGGGACGTTGTCTTAATTTGACAGGTTCTCTGGATAATCTCATATTCGTGCTAATTTTGTTACTTTTGTTACTAATTTCATTTCGAGTCACAAAATTACAACAAAAAAAGGAAACAAACAAATAAATAAAGGCAAATAACTCACTTTTCTGCAATTTACTTAAACTACATAAAATCAGTGGTTATTTGCCTTAATTTATATGCTATTAGTACTCTATTTGCCTTTCAAAGTATATACCTTACTTTCCGATGCAAAAGTGGCTGAATATAGTATGCAGGACTTCATCAGAAGTGATTTGACCTGTGATTTCGCCCAAGGCGTGCAAGCAGTCCTGCAAGTCCATAGAGAGGAACTCACCGCTGATGCCCGCTGTTAAGCCGTTGTGGACATTTCTTATCGCTTGCTGTGCACGCACCAAGGCTTCATAATGGCGTACGTTGCTAATGGTGGCAGCATCACGCGTATGGGTAAGCGCGTCGCCTATCTCTTGCAGGCGTGCCAATAGAGGGGAAATAGCCCGTTGCTTGGCAGAGATGTACAGGGTGTTGTTGTCAGCGGAGGATTGCGGAATAGTGCCGAATAAATCCGCTTTGTTGCATACCTCTATGATGATTTTGTCTGTCAGATCCAAGGAGAGGCTTGCGGCTTGGGCGGTAACGCGGCAAGGAGCAGTGGGGGTGCTTACGTGTATGATGACCTGCGCTTCCGCCGCGGCTTTGAGGCTACGGGCAATACCCAACTGCTCTACCTGGTCCGTGGTGGTGCGCAAGCCCGCCGTATCAATGAAACGGAACTGCACACCGCCAATGACGAGGCGTTCCTCTATGGTGTCGCGCGTAGTGCCTTCGATGTCGCTGACGATAGCGCGTTCATCGCCCAGCAGGGCGTTGAGCAGCGTAGATTTGCCCACATTGGTCTCTCCGATAATCGCTACGCCGATACCGTTTTTGATAGCGTTACCGGTCTTAAAGGAATAGATTAGACGGCTTAGGTGCGTGTCTATCTCTTCTGCCAGCAGGAGCAGTTCGTTACGGTCGGCAAACGCTAACTCTTCATGGTCAGCAAAGTCCAATTCCAACTCTATCAAGGACGTGAAATGTAATAGGCGTTCTCTGAGCAAGCGTATCTCGTCCGACACATGTCCTTTCAACTGGCGCATTGCCAGGTCTTTCTCGGCTTTCGATTGGGAGGCAATCAAGTCAGCAACTGCCTCTGCTTCTGCCAAATCCAGTTTGCCATTAAGAAACGCACGCTGGGTAAACTCACCCGCTTGTGCCAAACGGCAACCTATATTTATCAACTGTTGCAACAAGGCTTGCTGGATATACATGCTGCCGTGACAACTGATTTCCACAGTATCTTCACCTGTGAAAGAGTGGGGGGCACGGAATACGGTAGCAACCACCTCGTCGATGATTTCACCGGTCTGTGCAACCATCTCTCCGTAGTGTACGGTATTGGCTTTTGCCTCCGATAGGGAATGTTTGCCACGGAACAGGCTATTCACCATCGTGATAGCCTGTTCTCCGCTCACTCTTACCACTGCAATGCCACCGCTGCCGTAGGGGGTGGATATGGCGCAAATAGTGTGTCTCATTGTATTGTAAACCAATCAATATCCAAATATCCAGAGTCGTTGATTTTGACATGGTCGCGCGTGCAGAAAAGTCCCACTTTGGCACCTATCCATAGTCCTTCCGATGCCTGGAAAGGCTCTCCTACGCTACGGTAGGCCTTACCGTTTTCAGATATATAGAAACGGCACGTATGCGCTTTATCCATCTCCATGCGCAGGTACACCCACTCACCCGTAGCAGGCGCGTCCAATATATGCGAACGGCGTCCTGCGATAATCAGTCCCGCACACTCGTGTCCTTTGATTTTCTCCAAAGGCGTGAAACGCACTTTGGCGGTCACGGTGAACGCTCTGCCTGCGGGAATCTTCTGCAATAGCAGATTTGGCGCACTTGTCACGCTGTCGGAGGGATAACTATATAGGCGCAACATAGATTCAGTGGCATTGCAGAAACTGTATTTTGCATTGTAGTTGCCGGACCATTGCCAACTCAGCCGCAATTCCGTAGAAGAAAAATCGTCTTGGAATATTTTTGGATTGGCATCTTCGCCCACGTGTACGGTTTCCACGCTCGGTATATTGCCCTTGATGATAGGCTCTCCTTCGTTACCTATGATGGGCCAGTCGTCCACCCAACGCAAGGGCTGCAGATGAACGATACGTCCTGCAACACCTACGTCTTGGAAATGCAGGAACCAATCGCCTACCCATGCCCCCTGATGAGGACCGTTGATAGGGCTGTTGCCTTGTGCCAGCACGGTCTTGACCTCGTATGGACCATAAGGCGAGCGGCTGCGCATAGCCAACTGCCAGCCCGTAGCCACGCCACCCGCAGGGTTCATAATGTAATAGTATCCATTGCGTTTGTAGAACTTAGGCCCTTCGGAAGTGGGATGGTCGGGATGTCCGTCAAACACAATGCGGCTTTCCGTCAGGCATGACAGACCATCTGCTGCCAACTCGCATACCGCAAGCACGCTCTTCAAACCCGCACGCGATCCCGCAAAGGCATGCACCAAATAGGCGCGTCCGTCCTCATCCCACAACGGACAGGCATCAATGAAACCTTTGCCAGGCTTGACCAATACCGCTTCCTCCCAATGGAGCGGAAATTGCGCTACATCCGTGCTTAAAAGGGCTTGACTACGCACGCAATATACACCTCTGTCAGGGTCGCCATAGTAGATATAGAAACGCCCCTCGTGGAAACGGATGCTGGGTGCCCATACGCCACAGCCGTACTCTGGTGCATCAGAAACGGCTTGCTCCGTGCCAGGTACGCGCCAGCGTAGTGCGGCATCAACAATACGCCAATGAACCAGGTCTTTGGAGTGTAAAATCTGCAAGCCAGGTATGCAATTGAAGGAGGATGACGTCATATAGTAGTCATCGCCCACCTGGCATACATCGGGGTCGGAATAGTCGTAGGGTAACACGGGGTTGGTAAAACTCTCGGCGTAGGTCAAGAATGCCCAAAAGCCCAAAGTGAGTAGGGTGATGAATAAGCGTTTCATATAGGTATATACTTGTTGGTTGAATTAAAATTGTTCGTTTGTATCAATCATTATATAGTGCCATAGAAGCACAAAGTATAAAAAAAAATCATAATAAAACAGGCAACAGATAGCGTGGAACAATCCACTACCTAACCCCGACCTGACCGCTTCGTCAGAATGGACTACGCTTAAAGGATGCACTACGCGCATTAAACGCTCCGTCATTATTCCTCTTCAAAAATCAAAAAGTCTGCGCCTTTTTAACTTTTGAGAATAATATGGAATAATACCTGACCGCTCGTGGAACATTCGGAGAATTTATAGGTACTCGGGAAAACAACGGAAAGAAATTTTAATACTTTACTTTTTGTTTCTACCTATATACATTCAACCAACGGGCATTAAGCAGCAGTATGGCAAAAGGCGTTTAGTTGTCCCATAGTTTGCGCATCCAGTCCCACATCTTCTGCTCTTGCGGGCTGCCTTGCGGCTCCCAGAAGCGTGTTCCTTTCAACTCATCGGGCAGGTATTGCTGCTTGACGAAATGGTTGGGATAGTTGTGGGAATACTTGTATTCCTCGCCATAGCCTAACTCCTTCATCAGTTTGGTAGGTGCATTGCGCAAATGCAGAGGAACGGCTAAATTGCCACTTTTCTGCACTTCTGCCAGTGCTGCGTCTATGCCGAGGTAAGCGGAATTGGACTTTTGGGAAGTGGCAAGATATACGGTGGCTTCCGCCAAAGGGATACGCCCCTCGGGCCAGCCTATCTTGGTGAGCGTGTCGAAACAGGCATTGGCGACCAACAAGGCATTGGGATTGGCTAAGCCGATGTCCTCACTTGCCGAGATGACTAAGCGGCGGGCGATGAATTTAGGGTCTTCTCCTCCCGCTATCATACGCGCCAACCAATACAAAGCGGCATCGGGGTCGCTGCCACGGATAGACTTGATAAAAGCAGAGATAATATCGTAGTGCAGTTCTCCATCCTTGTCATAGGCAACGGGATTTTGTTGCAACTGTTTGGTAACGGTGTCATTATCCAATACACGCACGCCTGAATTGGTAACCAATTCAATGATATTGAGCAGTTTGCGCGCATCGCCTCCCGAATAGCGCAAGATACTCTCCGTCTCGCGCACCTCTATGCCCAAGTCGCGAATATAGGTATCTTCGGTCAGCGCACGGTGGAGCAATTCCAATAGGTCGTCTTTGCCCAAGGACTTCAAGACATAGACCTGACAGCGGCTTAATAGTGGCGTGATAACTTCAAAAGAAGGGTTTTCCGTAGTCGCGCCAATCAGCGTGATAGTGCCTTCCTCCACTGCACCTAAAAGGCTGTCCTGCTGCGACTTGGAGAAACGGTGTATCTCGTCGATAAACAAAATCGGAGAGGCTGCACCCTGCGTCGCGCCGAACAGACCGCTTTGCATGGCGACTGTCTTTTTCGCCTTGTCTATCACCTCACGCACCTCTTTTACGCCGCTCGTGACAGCGGATAGCGTGTAGAACGGTCGCTCCAACTGCCGCGCGATAATCTTCGCCAGTGTCGTTTTCCCCACACCAGGAGGCCCCCAAAGGATAAAACTGCTGATATTGCCGCTTTCTATCATCGTACGAAGCACCGCACCTTGTCCGACAAGGTGTTTCTGCCCGATGTAGTCATCTAATGTCTTGGGGCGTAGGCGTTCGGCGAGAGGTAGCATATCTGATGAGGAGGAAATAGGATGAAAAATTCTAACCCATAGATGGAATTAAAATAGGTATAAATAAGAGGTGTAAGTGTTAAAATTCATTTCCGATACCCGCCAATGTATTATGAGTGTACCTCACGGGTCATCTGTGGGTCAGGTAGCGGTCAGGTAGCGGTTAGGTAGCGGATTTTTCTACGGTACGAAAGGCTTATTTTGTTATCATTTTTTATATTTTTGCTTTCATAGCATTGTGTATGCCTATGAAAGCATTAAAATTACGATTTTCATTCACCCAAGGGGGTATTCTATAACTGCACCATTTTTTCCAATTCTCGTGTATGCTCCTGCTGCGTGAGCCTACGGATATGGCTTTCGGTGCGGGTGTCGGTGTCTGCCTTATAGACGAGATAGTGATGCTCGGCACGGGCAGCGATTTGCGGCAGGTGCGTGATAGCAATGATTTGGCGTGAGACACTCATACGGCGCATGATTTCGCCCATTTGTCCCGCGATACTGCCGCTCACACCCGTGTCTATTTCATCGAAGATAATCGTAGGTAGTCCGTTTGTTGATGCTATCAAGGATTTGATGCACAACATAATACGGCTCATCTCACCGCCTGACGCGACTTCGCTGACGCGACGCAGGGACTGGTTGAGGTTGGCAGCGAACAGAAACTGTATGTTGTCTTTCCCGGTCGCTGTATAGTCTTCCGTATCGCTGATCTCTATGTCTATCTTGGCATGCGCTACACCCAATTGCGTTAGGTCTTTCTCAATCTGTTCGGAGATAGGCTTGCGGACGCGCTCACGGCTATGACGGAGCACCTGTGCTGCAGTTTCCAATGCCTCTTTTTGCGCATACAGCGTCGTGCGCAGGCGCGCAATGTCTTCGTCGAAAGACTCCAGACGTAGGCATTGCTGCGCTAAGTCGTCGCGTATCTCAATCAGCCTGCCGAGACTGTCGGCATCGTACTTGCGCATGAGGTCTTGCAGAAAACCGATACGTTCTTCCGTCTGCAACAGCCGTTCGGGATTTACCTCTATATGCGAAGCACTCCTGCCAGCCTCCCGTGCTATATCGCGCAATTCTATCAGTACGCTGTCTATACGTGCCTGCAATTCTGCATCTACCTCGCGCAGGTCGCATATACGCAATGCGTCTAATGCACTGCCTCCCTGCTCGCCATCGATAGCCTCTACGGTGGTTTCCAATGCACGGCGAATATCCTCGGCATGGGCAAGGAGATATTGCTCTTCTTCCAATAGGCTCAGTTCGTTCTCGTCGGCTATATGGGCATCTTCCAATACCTGATAGCGGTAAGCGATGTAGTCTGCGTCCGACTGGTTCTTCTTTGCCATGTTTTCCATATCGTGTAGCGCACGCTCTGTCTCGCGATAGGCGGTGTAACACTGTGCATACGCTTCACGCTCTGCCTCGTTTTCTGCCAGTGTATCCACTATATTGCGTTGAAAATCATCGTTCTCCAATAGCAGATTGGCATGCTGGGAATGGATGTCTATCATACGTGCCGACAAGGCTTTCAGTTCGGATAGCGTGACCACGCTGTCGTCCACGAAAGAACGGGATTTGCCGTTGGCATAGAGTTCACGCCGCACGATAATCACCTCATCTTCCGTTTGCGTATCGGTAGCAACGGTCTCAAACTCCGCCTCTATGATACATTTGCTTTCGCCGTCGGTAATCACTTTGGTGTCTGCGCGTCCGCCCATGACAAGACTCAGCGCACCCAGTATGATGCTCTTTCCCGCACCTGTCTCACCTGTGAGTACCGAAAAACCGCCCTCAAAGTCGATGTCCAAGTGCGAAATCAATGCGTAGTGTTCTATATGCAAGTGCCGTAGCATAGTCTGTCGTTTGATAAAGTGGGGTGCGTGCGCTTATCTGCTTTCAATCTGGTCATATAGGTTTTGCCGCGTGGGGTCTATATCCATGAGAATTTCATATACGCTCTTTTTCTCTGCGTCGGTACCCTGCTTGAATATATTGACCAATTCATCGCACTTGGCGTCCAAAAAGGTGTTGATGACGTATGTGGCGGGGCGCGCCCTGTTGGCTTCGCGTAGCACGCCAATGCCGTTTGCAATACGCGCCCGCCCGTTTGTCACGTTGGCTTGCATCTCGTCCAAGCCTAAGCGGTGGTAGGTATATAGGTACTCGCGATAATTGCGAAATGCCTCGTCCATCAGGTTGTTGATAAGTGCGTAGCGGTTGCGGTTGCTGCGAAAAGCGAGCCAGCCTGTCTGTTCCGTTTCTTCCATACTCGCCGATTGGCACATGCTGGCGATGTCCTCACAGATGCGGAAATAGGGCGTTCCGCCTAATTTTGAGAACGTGTCCATATCGTAGCCTATGACCAGATAGCAGTAGTATGCCAGCATCGCAGTGAGGTTCGTGGAGAAGTTGTTTTGCTGGAACTCTATACGGTCGTATTCCTGGTATGAGAAGGTAAATGCCTGGTCTTGGAAATTGATGACAGGCGTGGTGTACGACGTGCCATACACAGGGCGACGGCTTTGCAAAAGCATGGTGCAGGTATAGGTGTTGTCCGCTACGGACATCACTGTGATTTGCATATTACACTCGATGCGTTCCTTGTCGGAGAAGGTCATATTCGTCCAGCGATTTTGGTTGATATACTCCTCAATGCTGGTACGTAGCGTCTCGAATACCTGCTTGTTGCTGCCCTCAATCTTGTCGCTGTTGATGGTTACGTTGCATTGCAGTTCCTGTCCCCTCAGGGGCAAGAACATACATAGACCGACAAAGAGAAGTAGATAGTGTAGCCTGTTCATGCCTTATCGTTTTTCGATAGATGATATGTTGCCCGTCTGCCTGTCGAAATAGATGCGCGGTAGCGTCTTTCCCATGAACAAGGATTTCGCCAACGGAACTGCGATGCCAAACTGCGCTACAGGCATTGTTCCCTCGTGTAGCACAGCCCCATCGTAGGTCAGCGAGTAGGCACCCGACCCTGGCAGATTATAGTATATCTGCGAAGGTACGGGGGCTTTTTTGCTGGCTTTGCCTATGTGGGGAGCCAGTATTTGTTTGCGTGCCACAAAGTGTATCATCAGCGGGAGCGCAGAGGCATCTTCTTCTGCGGTGATACCGTTCTCCAACGAGAAATAGAGCAAAGCCTTCTCCTCGCTCTTGGTGGGAATATACGTAACGGTTTCCGTCAGGGTCTCGCGTGTGCGCTTGCCTGTGAACAGTTGCACCAGTTGTCTTTCCTGTTTGTTGAGTTCTTTGAGCGCCACTTCCAAACCTTCGCCATCTCCTGGGGCATTCTCTATCTCGCCACTGAGCAGATACATCTTTGCCTCTCGGATACGGTAGATTTGTTTTGCCACGCTTTCTGCAGCTTGCGCTGTGGTTTGCGTTTTGAAATGCTCCTCGGTCAGGGGAAGCACGTCAGGACGGTAGTATTGCTTGCGGGTGGGGGACTTTGCTTCTGCCGTGGTTTTCTTGCTGTGGGGAGCGGGGACGTTGTAGCCAAACAGCGTGCCATTTGGGTAGAGCGATAGCAATTGTGTCTCCATACCCTCTTCGGGGAGTACTTTTACAGGGCGGTTCAAATCAACCTGACTGCGCGACTGCACCTCCACCGATACAATCTCGGCACGTTGCGTATTGGTACGAACCACCTCCTCTATTCCCAAATAACGCTTGGCATACGCATGGAATAGTCCAGGCTCTTCGGTCTCAACAGTATAGGTAATCGCTATGTCCATCACGGTTTGAGGCATGTAGTACACCAATGCCAGTTCGTTCTCCTGTACGACTTGCGCGTGCATTTGTATGGTACAAAAGGCACCTAGCAGTGCTAATAGTTTTATCTTTTTCATATTATTGGGGCGATTATTCCGTATCGCTTGCAAAGATACGACTTTTTTTTGAGATGTGCAAACACAGGCTGGTTTTTATGCGGGAAAAACGCTATTCTTTTAGCGTTCGGCGTTGCTCCATATCTCCCATGCGGCTTCGGCTTGCCCAAGAAGCATACCCAAGCCGTTGCGCGTATGCGTACCCTGCATACGTCCTTTGTGCAAGAAAAGCGTCTCGGCAGGATTGTACACACAGTCGTATAGCATATGGGATGAACCAAGCGCTGCATATGGAATGGGTGGACACGTGCCGCTGTCTGGCGTCATGCCGAGAGGGGTGCAATTGATAATCAGCGTATAGGAGCGTATGATGTCCTCGTTAAGGTCGCTGTATGAAAGGAGGGGGGTGTGCGAGGTGAACAGTGCACCTTTGGCATGTGTGTTGCGGCTGACTACACGCACGGCGATACCCATCCGTTGCAATCCATAGATAACCGCTTTTGCCGCTCCGCCAGTGCCTAAGACGAGTGCACGTGTGGGGGAGGGAAGAGCCTCTGTATGCAACCACTTGCGTAGGTCGTTGGCGAAACCGATGCAGTCGGTGTTGTAGCCGATACGGCGGTTGCCGATGCGCTTCACCACGTTCACGGCTCCTATGGCGCGCGCTGTAGCGTCTAAGTCGTCTATATAGGGAATGATAGCCTCTTTATACGGATAGGTGACATTGAATCCATCCAAGGCTGCCACCTGTGTGTTGTGAAGTGTCTCCGATAACGAAGGAAAGGCATAAGGGGTATACTGTGCATCGATACCCTCCTTTGCAAATTTCTCCGCAAAGAACCTTGCGGAGAAACTGTGCCCGAGTGGGTAGCCTATCAAACCTAGATGTATCATGATTTCTCTTTCTTGCTGATTTCCAATTTGCGATGCTTGATGACCCCTATATGCGCAGGGGCTTCAAATACCTTACCTCCCTCGCCACGCATAAGGGCATCGTATAGTTTGTCTATCTCGGGAAACTGGTATTCCCGCAGCGATTCATATAACTTGCAAATGGAGGCATCACGACTCTCTCTGCCCTCTAATAAATCCACGTAGCCTTGCATACGCTGTGCCGTACGGGCGATATTCTCTATCTCTGCTTTCTTGCAGCGGGACAGATTGGCGCGAATGGCATTGCGCAGGATAGTGGTGTCGGTGTTGGTGGAATCGTTCACCCACGGAAGGTGCCGTTTGTAGCGCAGGGAATACTCAATGTAATCTCTGGTCGTGCAGAGCAACGGGCGCACGATAGGAATGCCGTTGTCGCAGTAAGGGTTCGCAGCCTTTGGGCGCATGCCGCACAGTCCTCTGATACCCGTGCCTCGCAGGAGGTTGAGCAAGACGGTCTCTGCCTGGTCGTTCTGGTGGTGCGCCACGGCAATGGCTTCACAATGCTGCTCGGCAGCCAGTTCGCCAAACCACTGATAGCGCAGTTCGCGCGCTGCCATCTCTATGCTCAGATGCTGGGCGCGGGCATAGTCCTGTGTATTGAAATGCCGCACAAACAGCGGTACGTGTAAGTCTGTGCATAGCGTTCGCACGAACTGCTCGTCACGCTCGCTCTCCTCTCCTCGCAAGTGAAAGTTGCAATGCGCCACGGTGCAGGTATAGCCCGCACGCAACAGCACATCCAATAGCCCTACGCTGTCCGCGCCCCCGCTGACGCACACAAGGACGTGTGCGCCCTCACGGAGCAAGCCCTGCTGCTGTATGTACTGTCTGACCCGTCGTAGCATTGCACAAGAAATAGTCTCTCTATTTTATGATAGAACGTGCTATGTGAAACTATATGGAAATCAGCCCATTGGCAATCGCGTAGATGGTCAGTCCCGCCGTGGAATGGATGTTCAACTTGGCGGCGATGTTCTTGCGATGGGTGATGACGGTGTGGGTGCTCAGACAAAGCACATCGGCAATCTCCTTGTTGCTACGTCCTTGTGCTACTTGCACCAGCACCTCTTTCTCCCGCTCGGAGAGACTGTCTTGCGGACTGTTCCTGTCATTGCGTGCCTGCTCGGTAGCCAATGCTGGCAGCAGAATATCGTCCTCGATGGCACAATGGGTAATGAAGTCCTGCTCGGAATCATACAGGTCGTTCATCACCGCAATAAGCGCATAGGTGTGCTTTACGTCCAGGATATCGGAAGGATAGTAGCGAATGATGAGGTTCTTGATTTCGGATAGTTTGTCGGTGATATGCGGTTCACCCGTCTGATGATGCTGTGTCCAACGCCCTCCGTCTTCCCGCTCCATGTGGCAGCGAATCTCTGCCACGAACTCATCGAACGATTTCAGTATCAGCAACGGAATCTTGCTGTCAGTATCGTTCGGATAGATGGCCTCGATAAGGGAATGGCGCAACTGAGGAAGCATAAAGTCCACAAAATAGGTGTGGGCGTTCTTCAAATAGGTATGCAAGGTGTCTATGTCCACTTTCTCGATAGCGACATCGGTCTGATGTAGTTTGTAGTTGACCACCGCAAGAAAAGTAGGCGTATGGACACCGTGCGCAGCGCAGACCTCATCAATGGTCTGCTCGCCTACGCCAAACGGCAATCCAAAACGGCTGATGATGCGAATAGCATCGTGTTCGCGCGCCATAAGCAGGCACATCTTGTCGTGTGCGCTGTATATTTTCTCTACTCCCATGGTTGTAGCAAAGCGTTGGGTTATACCAATTTCTTGTAGCGGATACGTTTGGGTGCAACCGCATCCTCTCCCAAGCGCATCTTCTTGTTGGCCTCGTAGTCGGAATACGAACCCTCGAACCAGAACACCTTGGAGTCGCCCTCGTAGGCGAGGATATGGGTGCAGATACGGTCGAGAAACCAACGGTCGTGGCTGATGACCACCGCACAGCCTGCAAAGTTCTCCAAGCCTTCCTCCAACGCACGGAGGGTATTGACATCGATGTCGTTGGTAGGCTCGTCGAGCAGCAGGACATTGGCCTCGGATTTGAGGGTAAGCGCGAGATGCAGACGGTTGCGCTCGCCGCCTGACAGCACACCGCATTTCTTCTCCTGGTCTGCGCCCGTGAAGTTGAAACGGCTCAGGTAGGCACGCGCATTGATCTCGCGACCGCCCACACGGATATACTCCGTGCCGTTGCTGATGGTCTCATAGACGCTCTTCTCGGGGTCTATGTTGGCATGCACCTGATCCACATAGCCCACCTTGACGGTCTCGCCCACCTCAAAATGTCCTTTGTCTGCCGTTTCCATACCCATAATCATACGGAAAAGGGTAGTCTTACCTGCGCCGTTGGGACCGATGACACCCACGATACCGTTGGGCGGCAGCATAAAGTTGAGGTCTTCGAACAGCACACGTTCGCCATAGGCCTTGGCAACGCCCTCTGCGTTGATGACCTTATTGCCCAAACGGGGGCCGTTGGGAATGAAAATCTCCAACTTCTCCTCGCGCTCACGTTGCTCCTCGTTGAGCATTCGGTCGTAGGCAGCCAAACGCGCCTTGCCCTTTGCCTGACGTGCCTTGGGCGCCATCCGTACCCATTCCAACTCGCGCTCCAGAGTCTTTCTGCGCTTGCTGGCTTGCTTCTCCTCTTGCGCCATACGCGTGGTCTTCTGCTCTAACCAAGAAGAATAATTACCCTTCCAAGGAATACCCTCACCACGATCCAACTCCAATATCCACCCTGCGACATGGTCTAAGAAATAGCGGTCGTGGGTGATGCAGATGACCGTACCGGCATACTGCTGCAAGTGCTGTTCCAACCAGTCGATAGACTCGGCATCAAGGTGGTTGGTAGGCTCGTCCAATAAGAGAATGTCGGGCTGTTGCAACAGCAGACGACACAGTGCCACACGGCGGCGTTCACCTCCCGAAAGGGTCTGCACGGAAGCCTCATCGGGCGGACAACGCAGCGCGTCCATAGCGCGGTCTAATTTCTGGTCTATATTCCAAGCATCGGAACTGTCCAACTTGTCCTGCAACTCCGCCTGACGCGCCAAAAGCGCATCAAAATCCGCATCGGGCTCGGCAAATGCGGCATTGATCTCATCATACTCGCGCAGCATATCCATAATAGGTTGCACGCCTTCCTGTACGCACTCACGCACGGTTTTCGTGGGGTCTAATTGCGGGTCTTGCTCCAAGTAGCCCACCGAGTAGCCCAGTGAGAACACTACTTCGCCTTCGTAGTTCTTCTCAACACCTGCGATGATCTTCATAAGTGTGGACTTACCCGAACCGTTCAAGCCGATGATGCCGATTTTAGCACCGTAGAAAAAACTGAGGTAGATGTTGTTCAATACCTTTTTCTGAGGGGCAAAGGTCTTGCTCACACCTACCATGGAAAAAATAATCTTCTTGTCGTCTGCCATTATGTCTGTTGTATAAAATTATCGTATGTAAATGCGCTGCAAAGGTACGACTTTTTTTTGACATAGCCAAAATATAGAAGCAGATTCTGCGAATGGAACGCACGGAGATGCAAGCAGAGACGCAAGGTGTGTAGAAGGTGTGTAGGATGGTGTTTGAAAAGATAAAAATACTTCGTTCAGTTTGTTAAAATAAGTGAAGCCTATAAGTGAAGTTTTTTACTACGGTCTTTCCGCTTTCCAAGCAGGTGCAATATGTGTTTCACACGGGTCATGTACGGGTCATCTACGGGTCATGTAGCCGAAAAATGGTCGAGAAGCCATAATGAAGTACCGTATGTGAGACAGGGAAATGTTACTTGTTTTATTATCATTTTTTCAATATTATATGCCCATTGAGGATTATGATACGATGATAATAACGAATAGAGTAGGAATGTAGTGCTGCTGTTGGGCAGATAAATGTCGGATTTAACCGATAATGAAGGAACTATTTGCAATTTTGCAAAGTAGAGTTTGCAATTTGATAAGGGCTAATTTTATAGTATATCTTTCTTTTTTAGGTTGTTTTATTCGCTACAAAAACTCACTGTAATCTGATTTTTAGTTATTAGTTTTGTGAAATTAGTTTTGTGTATATGTATATTGACAATCAGTAAATTAGTAATATATTGTAGTATTTTTATAGATGGATGAAAATGTAAAAATATGCTGAAAAACATATTTCTAAAACTTGCATAAAAGGGGCATAATGATTACCTTTGCAACGTTTTTGAGGAGAATAGGCTTTTGAGACGATAAAAACACTGCAAATTTTAATCTGTGAAGAATAATGAATACGAAGACAAAACATCTGACCCCCCCGCGGCTATTCGCATTGTTTTGCGCCGTAGCGTTAACACTTAACGCGTTTGCGCAATCGCTGACGGTAACGGGCGTGGTACTGGCGGAAGGCGAGCCCGACCCCGTCATTGGCGCAAACGTGATGCTAAAAGGCACAAGCCTTGGAACAATCACAGATTTTGACGGAAACTTCAGCATAGAAGCCAACGCAGGCGACATATTGCTGGTTTCATACATAGGCTATAAGGCTCAGGAAGTAAAAGCAACAGCCGCGCCCATGCGCATCACACTTCAACCAGACAACGTGATGTTGGATGAAGTGGTGGCTGTGGGCTACGGTACGATGAAGAAATCGGACTTGACAGGCGCGATTACTTCCGTTTCAGCAGATGACTTATTAAAAGCACCTGTGTCTGGTCTGGACCAGGCATTGCAAGGACGCGCGGCAGGTGTGACGGTAACGACGAACTCGGGACAACCGGGTGCGGCGGCAACCATCCGTATTCGTGGTATCGGTTCGGCACTCGGCGGAAACGACCCGTTGTACGTAGTGGACGGGGTGATAACCAGCGATATATCATTCCTCGCGCCGAACGATATCCAGAGTATGGAGATTCTCAAAGACGCATCCGCGACCGCTATATACGGTTCGCGCGGAGCGAACGGCGTGATATTGGTGACCACCAAGGCGGGAGGTTCTGGGAAAGCCAATATCTCCTTTGATGCCTATTGGGGCATACAGAACCGCTGGAAGAAACTGAACCTGCTCGGTTCGCACGATATGGCATTGACAAAACTGCGTATTGACGCCATGAAGAACGGATATGAGCAGATTGCAGAATATATGCAGTCGGGCTTCAACGATTGGATGAGCGCGTACAATACGGGTAAATCACCGTATTTTCCAGTAGTGATGTCGGCAACCCATCCAGAGGGCTTTGACTACTCGGCAGTCAATACCGACTGGCAAGACGAGGTATTCCAGCCTAACGCATTCATGCACAACTACAATCTCGCGATAGATGGCGGTAATGACAACGGACATTACGCGCTCTCGGCATCGTATTACAGCCAGGACGGTACAATCATAGGCTCAAACTACGAGCGTATGACCATCCGCCTCAACTCGGACTACAAAGTGCGCGATTGGCTCAAGATTGGCGAACACCTCAGTTTCATGTACGCGAGCAGCCGCAATGCCATGAACAACAGTTCCAGCCCTGGTGCATCGATTATTTCCGCTGCCCTGGCGATGGCACCCTGGGATCCCACGCACTATCCAGAGGGTGCGGTGAACAGAGAGGGAAAGGACCTGAGCGGGCAGATTGCTGCATCGAGCAACTTCAAGAATGTGACCAACCCATTCTCTATGGTGGAAATGTCGCATCCGAACAACAAGGAGAACCGCTGGATCGGTGATATATACGCAGAGATTACACCCATAGACGGGCTGAACATAAAGGCATCGATGTCTATCGACAACAACAACACACGCTCGCGTCTTTTCAAAGAGGCGTACGAGTTCTCCTCGTATGACCGCGCCGACAAGAACTACATCTCTTCCAGTATGTATCGCTACTGCACCCTCTTGGAGGAAGCGACCATCACGTATGCAAAGCAGATTGGCAAGCATAACTTCTCGGTGATGGCAGGTCAGACTTGGGAAGAGTACACGATGTATGGCATGGGAGGTGCAGGCTCGAATATCCTCAACCCCACCGAGGAAAACTGGTATCTCAAATGTGCGACCGAAGACCGTACGTACAGCAGCGATGAGGTAGGCCGCGTGAGAAGGCTTTCTTTCCTCGCACGTGCCTTCTACAACTACGATAGCCGCTATATGATAACCGCCAATTTCCGTGCAGACGCGTCTTCGCGTTTCACGAAGAACCCCTGGGGCTTCTTCCCCTCCGTGGCATTGGCATGGCGTCTGAGCGAAGAGCCGTTCATAAAAGACCTCGACCCGCTATGGCTCGACAACATCAAGATACGAGCAGGCTTTGGACAAGTGGGTAATGACGGTGTTGGTAGCGGTGCGTTCGTGACCTCTATGGGGACTTCTTCCGACTGGTTCTACGGATACGCTTTCGGCGGCGTACTGCAACCTGGTGCGGCAGTGTTGAGCCAAGCCAATGAGAACGGGAAATGGGAAACCAACCAGCAATGGGACGCTGGTGTGGACTTCTCGTTCTGGAACGGCAAGTTGTCGGGTACGGTGGACTATTTCCGCAGAGATACCAAAGATGCGTTGCTCTATGTGCCTGCGCCTGCGCACGTAGGAAATATGGCTGTGGTGGGTAATATGGTGCGCAACGTGGGTAACATCCGCAACGAAGGTGTAGAGATTGCCCTGTCGCATGACAACACGGTAGGCAAAGTGCATTACAACATAGGCGGTAATATCTCTTATACCCACAACGAACTGACTGCCATGAACGGCGGTTCGGAACTTTGGGAGGGCGACTACATCCGCTATACGAATTTGGGTATGCCTTTGCAGACCTTCTACGGCTACCGCTACGATGGTATCTACCAGACGGATCAAGAGGCGATGGAACACCTGAGCCGCATAGATGAGAGCGGAAACCGCGTGTACAGTTACACCGAGCAGACCATTCCCGTGCATGCGGGAGACGCACGCTACGTGGATATCAACGGTGATGGGGTGATAAACGATGACGACAAGACGGATATCGGCAACCCATTCCCCAAAATCTCCTATGGCATCAACTTGGGGGCGGATTTCTATGGCGTGGATATTCAGTTGTTCTTCCAGGGCGTGGCAGGCAACAAGATCTATAACGCCTTGCGCTACCGCACAGAAGGAGCGGGCGACAACTGTACGCTGGCAGACTATATGGCAGACAATGTATGGGTAGGCTATACCGACGTGGTGCGCGATGCCATGCTGAACAACGGCGTGAACTGGATGGAACTGGAAAACCGCGAGGGTACGATACCTAATCCCGTGGGTGCTACCACCAACTCTGCCGTGTCGGACCGGTTTGTGGAAAACGGTGCATACTTCCGCTTGAAGAATATGCAAATCGGCTATACCCTGCCCAGGACGGTAACCGAAAAATTCCGTTGCTCACGCTTGCGTTTCTATGTGACGGCAAGCAACCTCTTCACGCTGACAAAGTACACAGGATACGACCCCGAAGTGGGCGGCGGTGTGGACTACGGAAACTACCCGCAAAGCCGTACATTCACTTTCGGTCTGAATGCTAATTTCTAATCGATGGACACAGATAAACGGAGGATTATTATGAAAAAAACATATTTTATCTTGATTTGCCTCGTGGCAGTGCTATGCCAAAGTTGCAAGGACTATCTGACCGCACCCGAGCCTGGCGTGACACAACTCAAAGACTATTATACCAGCGGACAGGCATGTATCAACAACGTGAACGGATGCTATGTACCCCTGATGTGGGAGTTTTCGACTACCTATTGCAGCGAGTGGTTTATTGGCGATGTGATGTCGGACGATGCGCTGAAAGGCGGGCAGAATACCAACGACATGTCTGCGGCTTTTGACCTCGAAAACTGGCGTGCGGTGAGCAACAACGAGATAGCGTATGACGTATGGCGTGCCAACTTCTACGGCATAGCACGCTGTAATATGGCGATTAAATATATCCCCGATGCCAAGACCGACTCGGTGATGACGACCTCGGTGAAACAGCGCATTATCGGAGAAGCCAAATTCCTGCGTGCATACTACTATTTCCGCCTGCTGCGCATCTACGGCGGTGTGCCTCTGACTTTGGACGTGATAAGCGATGATACGAAGTGGACGATGCCACGTGCCTCGGTGGAGGATATATTCGGGGCGATCATCACCGACCTGCAAGAGGCGGAAAGCGGGCTATGGAACAAATCGGAATATCCTGCCACGGAGTTGGGACGTGCTACCAAAGGGGCAGCACAGGCGATGCTGATGAAGACCTATCTATACATGGCTTCGCCCTATTGGAACAAGCAGATTAGCCTATCGGCAGACAAATGCTATGAGCAGGCACAGCAATGGGGAGAGAAACTGATGCTGGCTGCCGAGGCAGGCGAGTATGCTCTCTGCCCGAACTATGCAGACAACTTCACATTAGAAGGCGAGAATGGCGTGGAGTCGATATTTGAGATACAATATGTCGCGGAAGCCACCTCGGACTATGGTGGCAATGAGGGAGGTTTTGGTGCAACACGCGGTACGTTCACCCCTATCTTAACGCGCTCGCGCTCCTCGCAGATTGGCGGTGAAGGCTGGGGATTCAACAAGCCTACCAATAACCTGTACAACGAGTACGAAGCAGGAGATATGCGTCGGGATGCGACCATCCTCAACCCCCACGACACCTTGATGGAAAACCCCAATGAGGAGATATACCTCGGCTCGCGCTACCTTAACCGCAAATACGCGCTCTACACCAACGAGCAGGGTACAGAGTTCATCAAATTGGATCACGCCACACGTGGACCGATCAACAACAAGCAGATACGTCTTGCCGATGCGTATCTGATGTATGCAGAGGCATGTCTGGGGATGAGCGATGAGGCGACGGCAAAGACCTATATCAACAAAGTGCGGGCGCGTGTGGGCTTGTCCGAAGTGGGGCAGTATAGCATCACCGTGAATGGCGAGACCATAGCCACACCCACCGTGGAGCAGTGTCTGCGCCACGAGAGACGCGTGGAACTCGCTATGGAAGGACATAGATGGTTTGACCTTGTGCGCTATGGCAATACCAAGGCACACATGGACGCCTACGCCAAGACGGAGACACCCGAGGCAAGGGAGCAGATGAATGCATTCATCGAAGGCAAGCACGAGTTGTTGCCGATACCATCGAAAGAACGACAACTAAACACAGCACTAACACAAAACAACGGATACTAAACCGTATATTACTTAATCACAACTAAAATTTTAATCAGTATGAAAACAAAATTATTCGCTGTTGCATTGGCAGCAGTCGCATTGGTCGGAATGACTGCATGCGAAAAACCAAATCAACCCGATGAGGAAACATTGACGCTGAGCGAGCAGTCGATTACCCTGAGTGTAGGTGAGACAAAGCAACTGACCGCGAATGTGGCTGTGGATAAATGGGAAAGCAACAAACCCGAGGTAGCCACCGTGGCAGACGGCACAGTAACCGCAGAAGCCGAAGGCAACGCGATTATTACGGCAACCACCAAGGCAGGTAGCACAGCAACCTGTATTGTCTTGGTAAAGAAAGCAGATGAGCCAGGTACAGGCGGTGATAAAACCGTGAAAGGCTCGGAGATTTATCCCATTATCTTGGACGCTACCACTTTTGAGGCTAACGCAGGCAAGGTGAAAGGCGATTTCCGCATAGATGATGCTACCAATTTCCTCTATATTTGGGCTAATGGTGAAACCTATGTTGCAGGCGAAGGGACAGGAAAGAATTTCTATGGAAATACTGAAGGCTATGTGTCTTTGACAGTTGCAGCACCTGCAGGTTGGTCAGGATTAGGTATCAGTTTGGGCGAGACCTCCGCAGCTGCCGCAGAGACATTGCGCCAAACTATCGTGGCAGACCAAGATAGTTATTTCTTGCATATAGCAATCAAAGCGACCACACAGGGCAACCACCAGTTCTATACCTTCAACACCGCAGAGACATCGTTCAATATCGGTACGGCGGCAATCGAAAAAGGTCCGGTGGTAGGTGATTTCACACGTGACGGTTCCTGGGCAGAGTTCGATATTCCCATGTCGCAATTTGCTACGGCATTGGCTGCTGAGACCTTCCCCAAGGGTGGCAATATATTCTGCGTGCTTTCGGGAGGTTCAGTAGGCTCGCAGTTGAACTTGGATGCCGTATATTTCTACAAGAAATAAGCACCCGTATATTGCTCATAGGAGGCTGATACCCTCCTATGTAGCCCTGATTTTTAACCATACGAAACAACCCCGATGAATATGCGAATGTATTTTTCTTATATCTGTATGGCATGCGCCTTGCTACTTGCGGCTTGCCAACAGGAAGTGAGCGATTTTACCTTAGACCCCGCTGCCATGCAGATGAAAGTGGGCGAGATGGCAACCATAGACCTTGTAGGCACGGCGCAGAATGTAGAATGGACATCGTCGAATGAGGAAGTGGCAACGGTGTACCACGGTGTGGTAACCGCCAATGCCATAGGTGCAGCGACTATCACCGCTACCGCAGGGAGTACAAGCAAGACCTGCGAGGTGTTTGTCTCGGGGACAGATGGCGCGACCTTGCGCATCACCCCTGCCTTGGTGTCAATGAAAAAAGGCGAGACATTTGCCTTTCAAAGCGGGAATGCGTACGAACTGCCGCTGACGTGGACATCGTCGGACGAGACGATAGCCACAGTGGACGAGAATGGTGTGGTGACGGCTGTCAAAGGAGGAAATGCGATTATCACGCTTTCAACGAATATAGAGACCGTAACGGCATTGGTAGCGGTGGAACACACATGGGGCGAATACCAACTGGTCTGGTCGGATGAGTTTGACGGCAACGACTGGGATAGAAATGTGTGGACAGCCGAGGTGAATGGCAATGGCGGAGGAAACCAGGAGAAACAGTATTACACCGACCGTGCGGAAAACCTGCGTGTAGAGGATGGCAATCTCGTGATAGAGGTGCGCAAAGAGCCGTATGAAAGCAAGGACTATACCTCGGCACGCATCATATCCAAAGGCAAAAAGGAGTTCCTATATGGCAAGATGGAAGCCCGTATCGCTTTGCCCACAGGAAAGGGGATGTGGCCTGCCTTTTGGATGCTCGGCAGCAGAGGAGGCTGGCCCAACTGCGGTGAGATAGACATCATGGAGTATGTGGGCAAGCAGCCAGGGGTGATACATGGGACATTGCATACGGTCAAAGACCGCGACGGCAACAAGAGTTCGCGAAATACGGCTATCGCGCACGAGGAAGACTTCCATGTGTATGGTATAGAATGGACAAAAGAGGAGAAAGGCGGCAAGGATGTGATACGGTTCTATGTGGACGACAAGGTGTATTCCGAGCAGGTGGAAAGCGTGGTAGATGACAAAGACTACTGGCCATTCAACCATTCCCACTATTTTATCATCAACTGCGCGATTGGCGGTACGTGGGGTGGAGATATAGACGATGCGATATTCGCGACACCGCGTTTGATGAAGGTAGACTGGGTACGCGTTTATCAGCGGGAAGAGATAGAGTAATCGGTTTGCTAAATTAAAATAGGTAAAATCCAAGCAAGTAATTATTAACCTTTCTTCCCGTACCTATCCACGTACAACGCGTGTCCCACACGGGTCATCTACGGGTCATGTAGCCGACAACTCGCGGATAAGTGGTAAGGGCAATAGGAAGTAGTGTGTAAAATATTGTTAGCAAAAGTTAGGAATTAAGAAGCGTAAGCGGAAAAAATACACCGATGATGAATAGCAAAAAATGGATATATGCGGTCTGTTGTGCTGCGTTGTTATTGGGGTGTAAACCCACAGTGGAGGATATAGAGAAACACCCCGACACGATGCAGAAAAGCCCGAAGCGGGGTGTGTGTTTCAATTTTAATAGCATAGAGGATTTCCTCTTGCTCTCGCCCTCTGTCTCGTGGTCATACAATTGGGGCAATACCCAGAACGAAGATGCCGCAATGTGCTTCGATGCGGAGGGGATGGATTTTTGTCCAATGATATGGAACAACGATTATAACCCCAATGCCATTCGTAACTACGTGGCAATGCACCCCAATACGCAATATCTGCTTGCCTACAACGAGCCGAACCTCACCGACCAGGCAAGTATGACTCCCGCGCAGGCGGCTGCGCAATGGGGCAACGTGGTGGCGTTGGCAAAAGAACTCAATCTGAAACTCGTGTCGCCCGCAATGAACTACGGCACCCTGGCAGGATATAGCGACCCGATCAAATGGCTGGATGAGTTTTTTGCACAGCCCAATGTGTCGATAGACGATATAGACGCCATCTCGGTGCACTGCTATATGCCATCGGTATCCGCATTGCAAGGCTATATCGAGAAATTCCGCAAATACAACAAACCTGTATGGCTCACGGAGTTCTGTGCGTGGGACGGAATGGGAGATAATGTGGAAAATCAGTTGAACTATATGACGGCTGCGCTGAACTACCTGGAGCAGGAAGAACTTGTGGCGCGCTATGCGTGGTTTATGCCGCGCACGAGCAAACCTGTTGACTCCTATCCCTACCAACAGTTGCTTACGCATACCTCGCCCGTGGCGTTCACGCCGCTTGGAAGAATTTTTGCTGATTTCTCCACGTTTGACAAAAAAGCCTATCTGCCTTTGTGCAAGACCGTGCGTGCACACCAGTATGTGTGGCTGAGCAACAACGGCATTCCTATGCGGGTGGCAGAAGACGACCAACTCTATATCGCAGGTTTGCAGGCAGGAACATGGCTGGATTACCAGTTGTTGATACAGCCCGACAAACCCTTGCAGATAACCTATGCATCTATCACCCATGCGCAGGTATGCGTGTATGTGGACGGTGTGGCACAGGCAATCATCGACTTACCGAAGACCGCCGATATGCAGACGGTGGCTACCTACACAACGGATTTCGTGCCCGAGACGGGCAATCATACCCTGCGCTTGGAAATGCTCAATGGCTCAATGTACTACTATTCGATTGCACAATAACTATGAAACACATTGCATTAACATCTTTGCTGTTTGCATCGCTGACCCTGTCAGCGCAGATGCTGGTGGACGATTTTGAAACGAATGTACAGGGGTGGATGGCAGAAAACGGTGCCAACGCTTTTGTCGCTGACAATCCTTTGCAGGAAGGACTGAACCTCTCTTGTAAGACATATTGTATCGAGCGTCCCACCCATAGTGTAAACTGGGCGGCAGCATTGCTACGGTTCGCAGAACCTGTCAGGGATTATAAGTATGTACATGTGCTGATGTACCGTAACAATACGGGAACGCCCAACCTCAAGGTGTCGGATGCAAATCCAAAAGACTTGTCGCCAATGGACGGTATCACTATCGTTGCCAACCAGTGGCAAGACGTTGTCTTTGACATCTCCTACCTGAATGGGGCAGGAGCGGAGTTCCTGTATGTTATGCCCGATAGAGGGGATCTTTTGGAGGACGCAAAGGTGTATATGGATGATGTATTGTTCTCAAACGATGCAACACCACGCACTACTCCGAACGAAAAATGCGACATAGAGGATCAAGAGCCAGAGGATGCGAACTATACCTTGGTATGGAATGCGGATTTTACGGAGCATAGTCTCAATAGTGAGGCTTGGAATATAGAGGTCAATGGCGATGGAGGAGGCAACAACGAATTGCAATACTATTGCGAGAAAGGTGTTTCGCTTGGTGTAGAGCCTACCACGGGAAAGCATTGTCTGATTCTTACGGCAACCCGAGAGGACTACAAAGGCAAGACTTGTACCTCTGGACGCGTCAATTCTTTGGGCAAGGTGTATTTCCAGTATGGCAAGGTAGAGGCGCGTATATTCTTCCCGCAGACGGCAAACGGTCTGTGGCCTGCGTTTTGGATGATGGGCAATGATTATCCTGAGGTAGGCTGGCCTGCTTGTGGTGAGACGGATATCATCGAACTCGGGCATCAGAATGGTATCAAGGCGGGCACACAAGACCGTTTCTTCAACGGTGCAAGCCATTGGGGACCCCGTTGGGACAAGCACTATCAGTATGCGCAGGACATTACCAATCCGTATAGTGTGGAGGACGGATTTCATACGATAACGTGCATCTGGGATGCAGAGCACGTGGCGATGTACGTGGATATGGATACGTATCCGAATGCGAAACCCTACTACCAGATGACCATTCCAGAAAGTAGCGAAGACAACGCCCCTGGCAAGTATTTCCATAAGCCGAATTTCATCATTTTCAATTTGGCAGTGGGTGGTAACTTCCCAGGTATCTGGGACATCAATGCGGTAACGGCATTGCAGAGCGGCGCGCGCAGTATGTATGTGGATTATGTGCGTGTATATCAGCGCGGTGTAGAGGGCGAGTCGTTTGTGTCTAATGTCCCTTCCGACCCCATAGAGGAAGAACCGATGGCAATAGTGAATCCAGAAGTAGAACAGCAGGTGCAGAAAGTATTCCGCAACGGTCGGTTGTACCTTATTCGCAATGGCGTGGCGTACGACGTATTAGGAAATAAACAATAAAATCTGCCAGCCTTGATACATTCGAATATCTCAAACAGATACTTATGTCTTCTATGAAATACACGACAAGCCATATCGTCTCAAAGGTCTTCCGTATGCTGGCTTTGGTGCTTGTGCTCGCTACGGCTGTGCCAATGCATGCTGCCGGCAAGAAAAAGGCGAAGACATTTACCCAGCGTTATCGCGATGAGCGCGTGGAGGTTGTGATGAACGACCTCGCCAAGCAGATGGGCTATACGTATATGTATGATGAAGGGAGTATAGACATAGATAGGCGTATTACGTACCGTTTCAAGGATATGTCCCCCAAAGCGGTGCTACGTAAGTTGTTGGGCAAGGACTATAAGATAGTGATTAAGCGAAGTGTTGTTACCATCACGCATACGAACCACCAAGGGAACGAAATACTCCTTTCGCAAGAAGAGCCTATGTCGGTGGTGGAGACCGACAGCACGATTTTATATACCTACATAGATACCCTGTTGAAGGTGCGGTGTTTCACCAAGAGCGTCCAGCAAGCGACTGCCGGAAATACGGTGGACGACAGGTGGGGACATGTCATAAAAGCATCCGTTGGAGTAGGGTACAGCAATATGGGGATGGGAGTAACCTCTTCGCTTGCTGATAATGAGACGCTCAGGCGTTCAGGATTTGTAGGTTCGTTGGTGGAATTGCAGTATGGCTATTTCTTTGCGAAAGAGTGGGGGATAAGTGTAGGATTGGGCTTCTCTCAATGGGGAGGGAACACCTATCTTACCACTTCGCGGACATGGAAAGGAGTGGGAGACAGCGAAGGAGAAGCCTACGACCATAGTGCTGCCACCGACAAGTGGCAAGACCGACAGGTGGCACTAATGGTGGATGTACCTATCAAGGTGCAGTACCGACATACGTTCTCCAAAGACCTTGCATTGTCGGCGGCGCTTGGGGCAGAACTGGCATTGCCCGTGTATGGTATAGACCGCGCAGTGGGAGGAAGTGTCTCGCACACAGGATATTACAGCCGTTGGAACCTTAACTTACACGATATACACACCGAGGATTTCTTTACCGAGCAGCCTAATGATTTTCCAGCGCGCAACCACGAGATGGCATTGCGTATGCCCGCTGTGGCAGTGTTGGCAGACCTCGGTGTGACAACTCCTGTCAATGCGCAGTTGGATTTCTATGCGGGTGCCTATTTCCAATATACCTGCAACGATATCAATGCTACCTCCGAACATCTGGCTATGGGTTGGCAAAATACCTCGCGCAAAGACCCCTACCACCAGCATACCTTTATGCCGGAGTATCCGGGTATTGTGCGCGGTACAACGGCGGAGGGCAATCCCTACGTAGAGACAATCCGACCTTGGATGGTGGGCGTGAAAGTCGGCTTGGTATGGCATCACAGCGAAACGCCAAAGAAAGCCGCCGAGTTTGAACGCTTGTCTGTCTGCGATACCACAAGAAACCTTGTGCCGCGCGAACAACTTGTGTTCAAGGATCGTCCTGCACGCTCCACCTCCACGCAGATCCGTCAGTTGATGACACGCTCTGTCATCTGGTTCGATTTAGATTCCGATGTGCCTAAGTTAGTGCCCATAGACATACTGGACAAGGTGGCAGACATCCTGTTGGAGAATCCCGAACAAATCGTGAATATAAACGGTCATGCCAGTCAGGAAGGAAACGAAGCGTACAATATGCGCCTTTCGCTTCGTCGGGCACAAGCGGTAGCCAATAGGTTGCAGGATATGGGCGTACCCGCTTCGCAGATTCGAGTGAACGCATTCTCCGCTTCGCAGGCTTACGTGCCGGAGGAGGGCCAGGGATTGCACGATATAGGAATGGACAGACGTGTAGAAATCATACCTGTTGAACAATAATTTATATGCTGATGAAACGCACACTATTTATACTAATCGCTCTGTTCTCATTGGTTTCCGCACGGGCTGTCCCCGCCGGTACAACCATCTATCTGGACGTTACGCAAAGTAGCATATGGGCGTGCTATAATACCTATGTTATCTATTTTACGGGTAGGAATGGTTATGACGTGATGACGCCCGACCCCAATCGTCCAGGCATACTCTCATATACCTATACACAGGAGATACCCAATCCTGCTTATTTTGGTGCTTCCGACCAAGTGCTTACGAGCAATCAGGCAGGCTGGAATGCTTTCGTGAACAATACCAATATGCGTTCTGGCGCAGTCAACCTATCCGCTAAAACTCCCTATAATGTGGTGGATGAATCGGGCAAGATCACCCGTTCTGACCAACCAGCGGACGCTTCGGTGGAGTTGGCAAGTCTGACGGACGTGGTGTGCCAGGCGATACCCAACTGCGAATTAGGCACCTACTCCCTGCAAGTGCAAATAGTGTGGGAAGGCGGTGATGTGTGTGGCATCTCCGTTATTTCCGAGGGGAAGACCGAACTTGTCCGTTCCAATTTGGTATCGCCCTACACGTATGTCATAGAAGACCTGGCTGGCGTAGCAGGCGATACACGCACGGTCGGACTTGCTGTGTACGGCATAGGCGGTTCGTTGGTAGGAGAACAATCCCTCACCTACCAGGTACCCGAAGAGGTATGTGAGGGGCGGACAGAGGTGGATATGTGTCTTGGAGAAAGTGTGGATTTGTATCCCTCCGTCCTTACGGCAGATCGCTATCGTTGGAATGACGGCAGTGATGAGCAGATGCTGACCGTTTCTGGAGGGGGTACATACGTGTGCGAGAGTTATGTCAACCCCATCATTGTTTCCAACAACCTTATGTCGAACGGAGATTTCGAGAAAGCGGATGGCTTTGATAGCGACTATTCGTACATTGGCTGGGATTTGGAGAATATGTATAGCAACGGTGGAGGTGCGGGCACCTATATCATTTCCAGTTCGGCGAAAAAGGCGCATAGCCTGTTTGCGGACGTATTGCCGCATGGTGGCAACTATTTTGGTTTGTTCGATGCGGACAAAGCGGGCGATGCGTGGCGTACCTCCACAGCGACCAATCCCGATTTGGTGCTGATGAAGGACTCCATCTACCATTTCTCTTTTTGGGCGGCAAACGTCAACAATAGTAGCGAGCAGAACATCCCTGCACAGTTGCAGTTCCGTATCATCTACAATGGCCTTGATGTGGAGGAATACCTTGGTGAACCGCTTGATTTGGGTCTGCATAAGGACAACCAGTGGGCGTATAGTGAGGAGCGCTACCGAGCGCGTCTGAGTTGGAGTGATGTAACCATCGCTGTGACAGACATCACAGAGCAGGGGAATAACTCCATAGGGAATGACTTTGCATTGGATGATATTATGTTCCAGCAACTCAGGTATGCGACCGCTACACGAGTCTATACCGACACTTTTATCGTGAACGGACGGGACTGTACGGAAGACCCTATATGCACGGGGCTGACGATCTACCAGAAATGGGGAAACACGGTATTTATCAGCAACGCAGACAACCAGTATACTGCTTACCAGTGGTATTGCAACGGGCAGCCTATTGCAGGAGCAACCGAGCAGTTTTTCTATGACCCCAATGGACTGAATGGCTCCTACCATGTGGTTGTCACATTGGCGGATGGCACCAAGCAGGCATCTTGCCCCACCGAGTTTTCTGCGATAGCCCCCAGTGCTCCCCTCAATCCTTCCACCTATACGCCCTTTGGCGTGCATGTCTCCAATTCGAAAGAACCGTTAGCCCCAGGGTTCTATGTTGTTGTGGAGCGGGACGTTTCTGGTGCAATTATAGGCGCAAAGAAGAAATTGGTATGGTAAGTAGGCTAAATAGTGTATTTTTCATTCACCTTTAATTTATAATATTATGCAAAAAACATTACTTCTCATCTTCAGCATGGTATGCTCACTAAGTCTTTCTGCCAAGCAGTATTGCGAAGCAGAAATACGAGGTCTGAATCACCAGCATCAGGCTTTTCTGACCTGCAAATCTTTGGGGAACGATTTGTACCAGATTGTATTTGAATCGACAGATGCATTCCAGTCTTTCAACCAGAAGGGTTCCAATTTCTATGGTACGGTTGATGGTGTAGGGGGCGTCCGTTTGGCGGATTCGTTGAAAGTAGAGGGCAAAGTCCTGACGGCTACTTTCGAGTCAGCCTTAGTGCCGACTTATTACGTTGCTACATTGTTCTTCATGTATGAGGATGGTGAGGAGCGTTTCGACTTGCCCATAGATGCCGATTTCTCTACCACCTGCGAGGGAGGCGGAGATGATCCCGATAAACCCGAACCCGCACCGCTGACACCAGGCACATGCTCCTACAAGTTGACGGAGGTAGATAAGGAGTACACGGAAAACTATGGCGGTGGTTTGGCTGCTGATTATATCCCCAACGGGTATACTATGACCTTCACTACCAAAGAATACGGCGTTGAGGTAGTAGTGGTCTTCAACGACCAGATTGTGGGCGCCGCCAACCCACGTTTGTTTATGCTGGGAGACGAGTTCGCAGAGCCGATGATGCAGTTTGATGCCGCTACGATGACGGCGCGCTACACCATCACAGGTGTTGCGGATGGCGACCAACTCTTGTGTCTCGTGAAATTGGCTGTCCCAAACAAGGATATTTTCACCCAGCGTATGCCTTACGAAGTAGGATTCAACTGTGATGAAGAAGAGCCCGACCTGCCAGACGGTCTGGAACAGACAAGGGTGGATAATACGCACAAACAGTTCCGTAACGGACAACTGATTATCTATGCCAACGGTCGCGCATACAATGCATTAGGACAACAAATCAATCAATAACCGATAAATTTATAACTATTATGAAAAAACTATTCTTATTGGTGGCAGCAACCATCTGTTCTGCCGTGTCACTCAGTGCTGCCACGCAGTATTGTCAATACCCGCTTGAAGCAGCGGACGGAACGGCTCTTCTCTCGTTCCGCAACGTAAGCGGCAATGCATACGAGGTAATGCTGGAAGCGCAAGACGGAATGACGTTCACGGCAGCCTACAATGTCAACTGTGGTGTCAACCAATCAGCAGGAGCAGGTATCCTTTTTGCCAATGCAGGTTGGGTAATCTCTGACGATAAAACAACGGCTACGTTCGCGTTCCAGACAGACTCCGAGTCTTCTGTTCCCACCACGCTGTACGGTAATTATATGTGTTTCCAGAAGCAAGGTGGCACAACGGCTCGCGACCTTATCGAGTTCCAATTAGGTGCTATCACCGACATTGACTGGTCTGCACAGTGCAACCTCACGCCCGTTGAGGACGAGGAAGCGCCTGTTATGGGAGAGGCTATCTTGGTTTCGAACTCGTGGGCAAACGCTATTATTGCCGTGACGGCAACCGACAACATCGGCGTTCGCCGCTACCATGTGGTGGACGTTGCCAATGGTTTAGACCAAGAGTGCACGCCTAAGGACGGACAGATCACGGTAAAGGATCTCCTGCCATCCACTACCTACGTTCGCGTTCCAGACAGACTCCGAGTCTTCTGTTCCCACCACGCTGTACGGTAATTATATGTGTTTCCAGAAGCAAGGTGGCACAACGGCTCGCGACCTTATCGAGTTCCAATTAGGTGCTATCACCGACATTGACTGGTCTGCACAGTGCAACCTCACGCCCGTTGAGGACGAGGAAGCGCCTGTTATGGGAGAGGCTATCTTGGTTTCGAACTCGTGGGCAAACGCTATTATTGCCGTGACGGCAACCGACAACATCGGCGTTCGCCGCTACCATGTGGTGGACGTTGCCAATGGTTTAGACCAAGAGTGCACGCCTAAGGACGGACAGATCACGGTAAAGGATCTCCTGCCATCCACTACCTACAATCTTACCATCACCGCCAAGGATGCTGCCGGAAACGAGTCTGCTAATAGTGCTACCGTGCAGGTTACCACGCCAGCGCATCTGACAGCACCCCTTGTTGCGGCACCTGTCCCTATGCATAAGGCAGAGAATGTCATTGCTGTTTACTCAGATGCTTACCTTGTAGCAGAGGTGTGGGATTACCATGCTCCTTGGGGTGATGCTACCATAGTGGAGCCTACAACACTCGAAGGGGACAATATGTTTAAGATTACGAACCTTAATTACCTTGGTTGGGCTTGCAGCGGCGCATTGAATGTTTCCCAAATGGAGAAATTGCATATAGACATCTGGGCAGACGAAGACGGTCAAATGGGTATTGTGCCTATCTACGGCGGTGCAGGATTGGCAACAGACGACTCGCACCGCAAAATAGTTGCTTTGGTGGGTCAGACTTGGAATAGTTTCGATTTGGAACTGGCAACCGATTTCCCAGGGCTCAATCTTACCTCTATCTTCCAGTTCAAGTTTGACCAGTCGCAGGGAAATATCTATTTCCTTGACAATGTCTATTTCTTCAAGGCGGGTATATCTACCGCCGTGGAGAATGTACAGGTAAACAAGGTAGAGAAATTCTACAAGGATGGTCAGTTGATGATTGTACGTGACGGTGTCGTGTACAACGCATTTGGACAGACCGTACGATAAGCACAGTATGTGGGCGAGGCGTTTTTCCTCGCCCGCTGCCCCCTATTCATACACACGCGAATGTGTCATTATGGCGGTGGACGTTGGTTCGCCCATCGCTAACAAATAAAACGAACAAAATATATTCAACTACATGCGACAATTTACTTTCTGTATGCTGCTGGCAATGGTCTTGGTGTTCACATCATGCAACCCACCACAGCAGGAGTACATCTTAGTTTGGGAAGACAATTTTGATGGTGCCACGCTGAACACCGACTATTGGAACGTGGAGGACAACTGCCGCGGCGGAGGAAATGCCGAGATGCAGTATTATACTCCGCGCAACGTGTCCATAGAGAAGCACCCTGAGACAGGTGTGTCTTGCCTTGTGCTTTCCGCGAGGCGGGAGGACTATCGCAACCGACCAGCCACCAGCGCACGCTTGAATACACAAGGAAAAGTGGAAGTGGCGTATGGCAAGATAGAAGCACGTATTGCTTTCCCTTATACCGCCAATGGTATCTGGCCTGCCTTTTGGATGCTTGGTGCAGACCTTGCTAAGGATTTAGGCAACAACGACGACATAGATGCTCAGAAGGGAGCGTTGGCGCAGCAGGGCAGAGTGGTGTGGCCTGCCTGCGGTGAGATAGACATCGTGGAGATGGGGCATAAGGACGGCATTGAAAGCGGCACGCAAGACCGTTATTTCAATGGTGCAGCGCATTGGGGCGAGGATTGCAACAATAACGAGTATTTCTTTTATGCGCAAAACCACACGGCGGACTATGCGGTGCAGGGAGGTTTCCATCTATTCACGGTTATTTGGACGGAAGACTCCATTGCTATGTATCTTGACCAGGACCAGTACCCTGAGGTGCAACCCTATTTCGCCTTGTCCTTGCGCAACAAGAATGTCAACGAGCCTGGCTACTATTTCAACAAGCCTTTCTATCTCCTGTTTAACCTCGCAGTGGGTGGATTCTTCCCTGCGCTTCCTACGGCAGAGAAATACCCGGAGGTCGTGACAGCCGACGATCCCAATTTCCAGCAGATAACGGCGCTCCCCGCAGACGGTACACCTGTGAAGATGTATGTGGACTACGTGCGTGTCTATGCGAAAGAGGCGCAGGGTAGGGTGTATAGGACGGAAACAGACCTCCAAAATCGTACAGAACAGAGCAAGGCTATTCTCCCCGTCTATATGACCGTTTTTCTCGGTATCCTACTGTTGTCCACACGGGTCATCTACGGGTCATCTACGGGTCATGTAGCCGACAAGTCAAGAATAGTTCAATGATATGTAGCCGATATATAGAGGTCAAAAATCGTACAAAACATCCGCTCTTGCAAGCAAGGAACAAAACATATGCTATATAGTCTGTCTTACTATCAATTTTGTCAAATATGAAACTCAGTATAAGGGAAAAATTTGGTTATAGCCTTGGTGACACCGCGTCGCATTTTGTGTGGGACTTGGTAGGCTTTTGGTTGTTGATTTTTTACACCGATATCTATGGCTTGTCACCGGCCATGGCAGGTGTGATTATGTTTGTGGGTAGTATATGGGATGCGGTAATGGATCCTGTGGTGGGTATTATCTCCGATAGGACAGACTCCCGTTGGGGCAAGTTCCGTCCCTATCTGCTGTTTGGCTCCGTGCCCTACGCTATACTTGCCGTGATGGCATTCACTACGCCTGACTTTGGGGATACGGGCAAGTTCGTCTATGCGCTCATCACCTGCTTGCTGCTGCGCACTGCCTATGCTTTTGTGAACTTGCCGTATTCCTCCTTGGGTGCGGTGATGACCAACGATTCAAACGAACGTGCAGGGTTGAATACCTATCGTTTCATAGCCGCATATATTGGACAGTTTATTGTGACGGGAGCCGCGCTCTATTTGGTGAAATGGATGGGCGCTTGGGGCAACGCAGGTGTGGTCAATCAGGCACAGGGCTACCAATACACGGTTGCTTTGTTCGGTCTGTTGAGCGTGCTGTTTTTCTTGATAACGTTTGCCACGACCAAGGAGCGCGTGGCAGCACCGAAGAAACAGGACAGCAACGTGCTCAAAGACTTCAAGTACCTATTCCTCAACAAGGCGTGGATTGTGCTGACGGTGGTGGGTATTGTGTCGTTTATCATGTTTGCGATGCAGAATGCAGCGATAGCGTATTATTTCAAGTACTACATAGAGGATGCCGAGAACGTGCAACTTTTCAACATCCTTGGTACGGTGGCGCTGATCGTGGCACTGCCCGCCTCGAAACCCTTGGCAAAGCGTTTTGGCAACAAGGCGGTGTATATGGCGTCGTCGGTGGTGTCGGGTATATTTTTCGCGCTGATATTTGTGGCAGGCGACAATCTGCCGATGGTCTATACCTTCAATATCTTGGCAAAGATGGCGTATGCACCTGCTGTGCCGCTGTTGTGGACGATGCTTGCGGATGTGGCAGACTATGGTGAGTGGAAGTTCCGCCGCCGTACCACGGGGCTTACTTTCTCGGCATCGGTATTGGCGCAGAAATTAGGCTGGGCAATCGGTGCGGCAGCAGCGGGCTGGATATTGAGTGCCACGCATTTTGTGGCAAATGCGGATGTACAGCCAGATACCGCCATGTGGGGCATTCGCTTGCTCGTGAGCGTGATACCAGGAGCGCTGTACGCGTCTTGTGCCATCGTGATGGCGTTTTACAATTTGGACAGTGCCACTATGCAGCAGATGAAGACCGAGTTGGAGGCACGCGCCAAAGAGGAAGCATAAGCGTAATAAATAGAGATTTGAAACGGATTAACGAATGAATATAACAATGGCAGAAAGCAATCCTAACACACGGACAGGGGCGCAGAGGGCGCAGGTCTCAGGCAAGTACATACAGATAGAAGGTGAGAAATACTATCTGATAGACCACTACGATGCTATGCCGCCGTTCTTCATCAGCATGGCGAGCGATACGGATTTGTGGATGTATATTTCCTCTACGGGGGGCTTGACCTGCGGACGCAGAAACCCCGAGCAGGTGCTGTTTCCGTATTATACGGATGACAAGATAACGGAGAATTATGAGCATACGGGCGCGAAGACCATCGTGCGTGTACGCAGAGGAGAGTCGCTGTATCTGTGGGAACCGTTTTCAAGTCGCTATATGGGGCAGTACCGTTTGCGTCGCTCCATTGCCAAGTCGGTGGTAGGCAACAGTTTGGTATTCATAGAGCAGAATATCGATTTGGGATTGACGTTCACCTACCGTTGGACGCCCGCAGAACGTTTCGGCTGGGTGCGCCGCGCCACGCTGATAAACGACACCGATCGGGAGATAGAGGTAGAACTGATAGACGGCTTGCAGAACGTGATACCCTCGGGGGTGGAACGTATCACGCAAAATACGTTCTCAACCTTGGTGGATGCCTACAAGAAGACCGAGCAGGTGGAGGGTACGTCATTGGTGTTGTTCCGTATGGAGGCAATCTTGGTGGACAGGGCAGAGCCGAGCGAGTCTTTGCGCTGCAATACGGTATATACCTTGGGATTGCCCGAGGCGGAATATATGACCTCGTCGGCGCAGTTAGATGCTTTCCGCTTGGGACGAGGTGTGCAGGCAGAGCCCGAGTCAAAGGGTATGCGTGGAGCCAACTTGGCACACAGTGCCTTTACGCTTGCTGCCGCATCGCAACGTCGCTGGTATCAGGTCTGTGATGTGATGCAAGATGCCGCATCCGTACGTGCCACCCTGCGTTTTATGCGTAGTGAAGATGCTATCGGGCAGGTGGAGGCGGCTATCCGGCATACCACCGAGACCCTGCGCACAATCGTGGGGCAGAATGATGGTATCCAGTATTCCGCTGACGAAGCCGATATGGCACGCCACTTTGCGAATACGCTGTTCAATACCATGCGCGGTGGGTTCTATTGCGATGACTATCAGATCAGCACGGCGGCATTCCGTCAGCATGTGGCGGTCTTCAACCGTGCGTTGGCGGAGCAGTATGCCCATTTCTTTGCGTCGCTGCCCGATGAGATGGCATACAGTGCGCTCGAAGAGAAGGTATCGGAGCAGCAGGATCACCAGTTGCACCGCCTGTTCTTGGAGTACTTGCCGCTGACTTTCTCGCGCCGTCATGGCGACCCGAGCCGCCCGTGGAACTTGTTTGACATCCGTGTGAACGATGCTGCGGGCAAGCGGCTGATTTCCTATCAGGGCAACTGGCGCGATATATTCCAGAACTGGGAGGCACTCTCGCTCTCCTATCCCGACTATGTGAACGGCATCATTGCCAAATTCCTCAATGCTACGACGGCAGATGGGTACAACCCCTATAAAGTTACCTCCGAGGGTATCGACTGGGAGGTGATAGAGCCGGAGAACCCTTGGTCGAATATCGGCTATTGGGGTGACCATCAGATTATCTATCTATGCCGTCTGCTCGAGTTGAGTTATGCGCACAACCCCGAGGCGCTGCGTGATATGCTCGCCTTGCGTGAGTTTGCCTTTGCCAATGTGCCCTATCGTTTCCGTACCTATGCAGAGATCGTGGCAAACCCTAAGGACTCTATTTATTTCGAGGATGTGCTCCACAAGCATATATTCTCGCTCCTGTCTACCTACGGACAGGACGCGCGCCTGATATTGGACAAATATAATAAGCCTCTCCTTGTTACTTTCACCGAGAAGGTGTTGATTACCTTGCTCACCAAACTGAGCAATTTCATTCCCGAGGCAGGTATCTGGATGAATACCTTGCGCCCCGAGTGGAACGATGCGAACAATGCCTTGGTGGGCTACGGTGCGTCTATGGTCACGCTCTATTACATACGCCGTTTCGTGGGTTTCTTACAGACCTTATACGGAGGTGTGGAGGCAGACACGACCTTTGCGGTATCAAGGGAAGTGGTTACTTTCCTGCGCGATGTGATGGCAGCCTTTGTGGCGCATAAGCCCGTACAGGAAACACAACTGCCGTGGTTCACTGATGCCACGCGCCGCAGTTTTATTGACTCTGTGGGCAAGGCAGGTGAGCGGTATCGTGAGGCAGTCTATGCAGGGCATAGTGGCGATAAGGTTGAACTGCAAGCAGGTATGATAGTCGATGCTTTGCGCAGTGTATGCGCATTCTTGGACGAGTCCATTGCGGTAAACCGCCGTGAGGACGGCTTGTACCATGCCTACAACTTGGTGGCATTCACCGATGCAACAGGACAGCATCCCGCTGAGGTGGCTGTGTCGCATTTGTACGAGATGTTGGAGGGACAGGTGGCTATCCTGTCGGCAGGTGTGCTGTCCCCCGCAGAGGTGGCAGACCTCTTGGATGCACTACGGCGGTCTGCGTTGTACCGCGAAGATCAGCGTAGTTATATGCTCTATCCCAATCGCCGTCGTGCATCGTTCTTAGAGAAAAACAACCTCCCCGAAGACGCTTTGCATATCGCCGTTGTGGAGCGCTTGCTCCAAGCGAACAATACGGAGATTGTGGTGGCGGACTGCGAGGGTGGCGTGCATTTCAATGCCTCGTTCAACAATGCCGATTTCCTGGCGCGAGCGATAGATGCTTGTTCGTTGCCGATAGCGGCAGAGGAGCGGGCGCAACTGCTGTCGCTCTACGAGCGTATGTTCTGCCACCATGCCTTTACGGGACGTTCAGGCACGTTCTATAAGTACGAGGGCTTGGGCTGCATCTATTGGCATATGGTCAGCAAGTTGCTTCTTGCGGTAGGCGAGAATATCCGCTATGCGGTGATAGCGGGCGCGGATGCCGATGTGGTGGCACGCCTGCGCCAGCATTATTTCGCTATCCGTGAGGGTATCGGTGCGCACAAGTCCCCTGCGGAATATGGCTCGTTCCCCTTCGATGCCTATTCGCACACGCCGATGTTGTATGGCGCAAGCGCGGGGCAAGTGCGTGGCGGCGTGCAGCAACCTGGTATGACGGGACAGGTCAAGGAAGACATCCTTTCCCGTTTTATGGAATTAGGTCTGATGGTACAGGACGGTGCGATACATATCGATACGACACTGCTCCGCAAGGAGGAGTTTGCGGACGGGATACTGCGGTTTACCTATTGCCAGACGCCGTTTGAGTACCGTTTGAGCGATAGCCATAGCGTGGAGATACGCTGGGCAAACGGCGAGGTAAGCCATAGCACAGCGCAGATTGCGCCCGAGGTGGCACGCCATATCTTTGCCCGCGACAGACAAGTAGCACAAATAATCATTAAATGCAAACTTTGATATGAAACGGAACGCGATTATTCTTTCTTCGTTACTGTTGATGCTCTGCTCCTGCGGGAAACAGGTCAGCACCACACAGGTATGGCTCACGTCAGCAGAGGGAGCCAAATGCGATGAGGCAGAGGCTGTATGCTTCAGGAAAGGTACGGTAGACAATGCGTTTGTTATCCATACGGATGAGAAACGGCAAGTGATAGACGGTTATGGTGGCTCGCTCACGGAGTCTTCCGCCTTTGTGCTGGCATGCCTCACACCAGAGCAACGTCGTGCCGTTTTGGAAGAACTCTATGGGGAGAAGGGGGCAGACTTCACCGTTGCACGCACGCAGGTGGGCGCCAGCGATTTCTCTGTGGAGGGTTTGTACTCTTTGGCTGAGCAGGCAGGCGATACCGCCTTGCAGTCGTTCTCGCTTGCCCGCGACAAAGAGGGTTTTTCGAAAGCCCGCTATCCGCAGGTGAAAGACGAGCAGTACGACCTGTACCACCTGATGAAAGACATTGCGCACATCAAGCAGAATCAGGAGGATAAGACCTATCGCCTCTTGGCATCTGCGTGGACTGCTCCTGCATGGATGAAGGACAACGGACGCTACTACCAGCGCGATAGCGAGGCACGTCGCGGTGGTGCGTTGCTGCCGCAGTACTATTCGGTCTATGCCGACTATCTGACCAAGTACTTGGAGGCATGGCGTGCCGAGGGGGTGGAGTTCTGGTCTATCACGCCAGTGAATGAGCCTATGGGCAATGATGGCGGTTGGGAGAGTATGGACTTTCCGCCTGCTGTCGAGGCGGAGTTTATTGGCAAGTATCTTGGTCCTACGCTTGCTGCGCGTGGCTTTGGTGATGTGGAGATTCTGGGCTTCGACCAGAACACCTTTGAGATGGGTCCCTACACCGCGGCTATCTATGGCGACGAACAGGCCAACCGCTACACCGCAGGTATGGCTATCCACTGGTACGGTAGCACCATCTCCTGTTTCCCCGAGGTGCTGGATTCCATCCATGCGCTGTATCCTGACAAGTCTTTGTTCCATTCCGAGGGCTGTATTGACAATTTGGGTTGCCCTGCTTGGGATGGCGTGACCGACCCTGTGGGCTTTATGGAGTCGGGCTGGTTCAACAACGATGCGTTCTGGTGGACGCCTTCGGCGACCGACTGGGCGTACTCCACGCCGTTCTGGCCTGAGTGGCATCCCAGATACGCTGCCGTTCACCGTTATGCACAGTATGTCATCGATGGTGTGAACCACTGGATGACAGGACTATGCGACTGGAATATCGTGCTCGACTCTATCGGCGGGCCCAACCACGTGGGCAACTATGCGGCAGCCCCTGTGATGATAGACTATGCCAACGACATCGTTTATTACACGCCCTACTACTATGTGCTGAAACAGTTCAGCCGCTCTATGCGTCCTGGCGATGTGGTGCTCCGTACTTGTCCGCCCGAGGGCGAAGCGCATTTGCATCTCTGTGCGGTGAGCAAAGCAGACGGTTCTATTGCCGTTAATATCCTCAACCGTAGCGAGCACGCAGAGGAGGTACGCCTGCAAATCGGCGACTATTGTGCCACCGTGCCTATGCCTGCCAATGCAGTGAAAACCCTGTTTGTACGCTTATAATGCGTTTATAGATTTTCAAATAGTATGATACAATACAATTTTCGGAAGAATATGACAGCACTGTGGCGCAAGGCAATACCTTGTGTGGTGCTGTTGTGCGCGGTTGCCTGTACGCCTCAGTCGCCTACGGAAAAGAAAGTAGAGAACCTGCTTTCGCAGATGACGCTCGACGAGAAAATAGGACAGATGACACAGGTGTGTGGCGGTTGGATTTCGCCCGACTTGGAGAATCAGATTCGCCAGGGGGCGGGTGCGATGCTCAATAGTATGGGTGAGGAGGCGAACCACTACCAGCGCATAGCGGTGGAGGAAACGCGCTTGGGTATTCCTTTGCTCTTCGGACGCGATGTGATACATGGCTTCCATACGATTTATCCTATCCCTTTGGGGCAGGCGGCTACGTTCGACCCTGCTTTGGTGGAGGAGGCTGCGCGGCTGACTGCCGAGGAGGCAGTGCAGGCGGGTCTGCGCTGGACGTTCTCTCCTATGGTAGATGTGGCGCGCGACCCGCGTTGGGGACGTGTGGCAGAGGGCTATGGTGAGGATACGTACCTCACGTCTTGTATGGGAGCGGCTACGGTGCGCGGCTACCAGGGTACGGGCTACGACCCTGCTACGGGCGAAGGCACGATACGTATGGCGGCTTGTGTGAAGCACTTTGCAGGCTATGCCGTGTCGGAAGGCGGACGCGACTACAATACCACGTGGATACCCGAACTGCAATTGCGCGACACTTACCTCCCGCCTTTCAAGGCGGCTATCGACGCGGGGTCTGCCACCATCATGTGTTCGTTCAATGACATCAACGGTGTGCCTGCTTCGGCAAACAAACACCTCAATGTGGACATCCTCCGCAACGAGTGGCGCTATACGGGTATGCTCGTGTCCGATTGGGCGTCGTCTGCCAATATGGTGGCGCACGGCAACTGTGCGGACTTGAAGGAGGCGGCACTGTTGAGTATCAACGCCCAGATGGAGATGGATATGGAGGGACACGGCTACCCTTGGCATATCAAGCAGTTGGTGGAAGAGGGCAAGGTGTCGGAGCGGCAGATAGACGCTTGTGTGCGCGACATCCTGCGCTTGAAGTTCCGCTTGGGCTTGTTTGAGAATCCTTATTGCACGGTGGACAATGCGGCGTTCTTCACGCCCGAGGCATTGGATGTCGCCCGGCGTGCGGCAGAGGAGTCGGCGGTATTGCTCAAAAACAACGGTGTGCTGCCTTTGGAAAGCACGGCTTCCCACCCCTTGACGGTCTTGGTGTGCGGGCCGCTTGCCCATGCGCAGCACGACCAGAACGGCACGTGGTGTTTCGACAAGGTCGATTCGATGACCGTCACGCCGCTTATGGCGTTCCGCCAATTGGCGCGTGAGGGCAAGGTACGCCTTGTGGAGCAGGCGGGCAGACACTGGTCGCGTGAGGTGAGCCAAACGAATATACAGCAATTGACAGCACTGGCACGGAAAGCCGATGTGGTGCTGTATTTCGGTGGTGAGGAAAGTATCCTCTCGGGCGAGGCACGTTGTCGTGCCCACCTCCATCTTCCTGGCGACCAGACGGCGCAGTTAGCCGCACTGAAAGCCACAGGAAAGCCTGTTGTGCTGACGGTGATGGCAGGTCGCCCGCTGTGTATCGGCAAAGAGACCGAGATGACAGATGCCGTGCTTTATGCCTTCCATGGCGGCACGATGGCAGGTCCTGCATTGGCAAACCTGCTGCTGGGCGAGGTCGCTCCTTCGGGCAGACTGCCTATGACTTTCCCGCATGCAGAAGGTCAGATACCGCTGTATTACAACAAGAAGAACACGGGGCGTCCCACCGACCATCCTGTGCTGATAGACCAGATTCCCGTGGGAGCGCCGCAGTTCTCCTTGGGCGAGTCGTCCTACTGGCTCGAATATGGCGACCAGCCGCTCTTTCCCTTCGGCTACGGGCTGAGTTATACGACCTTTGCGTATAGCCCTGTCACGCTGTCGGATACGCTTATGCAGGATAGCATCGTGGTGGCATGCACGATTACGAATACGGGCAAACGCACCGCCGTCGCCGTTCCGCAACTGTATGTGCGCGATTTGGTGGGCAGTATCACGCGTCCTGTGCGCGAACTCAAAGGTTTCCAACGCGTAGAAATCCCCACTGGTGAAGCGCGTACAGTCTCTTTCACGCTCGGCAAAGAGGACTTGGCGTTCTGGCACTATGCGCCCGATGTCACGTTGGGTGCGGACGGTGGCTATGTGTGCACGGCAGAGTGTGGACAGTTCCATGTGTGGATTGCAGAGAACGCTTGTGCAGGCAAGCCCGCAAGGTTTGAACTGCGATAAGTATAAAAAAAACACTTTGCTACGAAAAACCCCAAAAGTCCTTGCGAGGTGCTATAAGGAATATGGGCTGCCGTAGAGCGGTCAGGTAGCGGTCAGGTAGCGGTCAGGTCGGGGTCAGGTAGCGGTTAGCAAGAATACACGAAATGCAATCCATAGCGAACATTCTGTAAAAACAATAAGTATTAACCATTAAAGTCAACAATCACATGATGAAGAAACATTTCCGAAACATTTTGGGAGTAGCATGTGTGCTACTGATGACAACTGCCAGCGCATTTGCTGCGTCGGGCATAGTATGGTCTGCGTATGATTACATAGGCGATGGTGCCGGTGGTGGAAAGTATGCCAACAAGTACAAGATCGCGACCGCAGAAGGGATGAACGTAGTAAACATTCAGAAGCCTGGTTTTGCTGAGGAAGACGGCATCTATTGTACGTTTCCAGCAGGTATCTCCACGTTATCTTGCGGTGGTGCAATACAAGGTGCAGGTGCCGTGTTGTATCTTTCCTCGTTCATCAATCAAGAGACAGAGGTAGTTGTAGAACACGGATTGGGAACAACCACCTTTTGGGTGTGGTATGAAGATGGCACTCCTTCTACTGAGGAGAAAGAGGCTATCAAGCCCGTGATGGTATCTGCTGCTTTGGAGTCGGTAACATTCAATAGTGCTACGCTCAATGTGAACGCTACTGATAAGGAAACCGTTGATGGCGAAGATGTCGCTGTTGTGGTATTTCAGGTGCTGTATGGCGAAAGCAAGAAGGTGTTCAATGCAAAAGATGGTCAGATTGTAATTTCTGGTTTATCGGCAGGTACAGATTATACGTTTGAGGTCTATGCTGTGGATGCTGCGGGCAATGTCTCTGACAATGCCATTACCGTAAGTGCCACCACAGAGATTCGCCATAGCGACTGTGAAGGGCAGTTAGGACACTTTGCTACACCCGACAACAAGCGTATTGCCTACACTATCGAGTATAAGAATGCAGCGGTCGTTTATACGGTATCTGCGCTGGATGGACATCAGTTGGATTTCTGCGAGGTGCAAACCGATAAAGGTGGTTTTGCCGCAACCATCACGGATGGTGTAGCCACTTATACGCAGACAGGTCTCACGCTTGGCGAAGAATTGGCCATTCGTTTTCTCTATTCTACGGAAGCGTTTGAAGGCAATGAGATGACCTCAGAAACCATATCGCTTGGCGATTCCAACATAGTATATTACAAGGTGGGCGATTGCGACAGGAGCACGACCTTGCTTCCTGTGGCAGAGACCGATGCCGAGGTACGTAAATGCCTGCGTAATGGTCAACTCTATATCATTCGCGATGGGGTTGCGTACAACGTATTCGGTACAACCATTCGATAAAACCAACGTTTCGACCAACGGCATGCGGAGCGCACAGAATGCGAGCGATGTCTATCCCGATGCGCCAGGCGTGAGCAAGGTCGAATGAAATTCAATTCACAAACCCATATTTAGTATGAAAAAGTTAAGTTTAGCACTTGTAGCATTTTTAGTTAGTGCCAGTGCAGTGTTTGCTCAGCAGACAGACATCAATTTCGCGCTCACGGAGAACGGAGCAGAAGCAACCGCATCATCGGGCGATGCGCAGTTAGCCATAGATGGCAATGATGGCACACGTTGGGAATCCGCACAGACGGACGAGCAGTGGTGGCAAGTGGATTTAGGACAGGCGCGCACATTCAATACGGTGCAGATTCGTTGGGAAGGAGCGTTTGGCGCATCGTTCACCGTAGATTATAGTTCAGACCAAGAGAATTGGGAGAATTTCGCTACGGTAACAGACCAGAAATTGGAGCCTTTCCCCTATGAGCAGACCTTAGATGTTGAACAGGCGGTTACAGCGCGGTATGTACGTTTCTCGGGAACTAAAAGAGGAACGGCATGGGGATATTCTTTCTGGGAGTTTCGCGTGCTGAACGCATCGGCGAGCGTGCTTACAACACTCGAAGCAAAACCTGCCAATGATCTTTGTAAGTTGGGTGAGGCAATGAATATCCAAATCGCTGCCAAAGACCAAAACGGTAAGACGATGACCGCAGAGAATGTGCAATATACCATCGAACCTGCCGACGCAGGAGCGATTGTGAACCATGTGTACACCCCTGCTAAAAGAGGTTTGGCTACTATCACTGCCCGTGTAGGCGAAGTGGCGGCTGCTCCTTTCACCGTGTTCACGTACGAGGGCGAAAACCTTGCGTTGAGCCCAAGTATCAACGAAAGCAAGGTCATTGCCCAGTCCGATTTCGCTCCTTCGGGAACGGATGCGTTCCATGCCGTGGATGGCAATCTGGCTTCTGTATGGCAAGGTTCGGCTACCAATGGTACATCCAATGAAGAGGCAGACCGCACGTATGACGCTTGGTTTGTTGTGGATTTGGGAGGATTTTATGACATCAATCTTGTGACGATTTTGTTTGAAGGTGCTTGCTCCGAGACGTATCATTTGGACTTCTCGGTGGATAACAAGACCTGGAATTTGGCGTACAATTATGTAGGCAATGCGGGTGTGAACGGACATACCGATATGCTCTATGGAGAGAACCTCCAAAACAGCACAGGAGTACGTTTCGTACGTTTTTATAGTACCAAAGCGGCTACGCAGTACGGTATGAAGATATTTGAGATGCAGGTGTTCGGTACGGAGGGTGCAGCACCCGAGGACAACGAGAAACCTGTGATGGTCAGTGCGGAATTGGTAAGCACGAACTACAATTCCGCTATCATCGCAGTGGAGGCTACCGACAATATGGGTATTGCTCTATTCCACGTGCAGGATAATGCCAATGCGTTCGATGCGCGTTTCGCAGCAGCCGAAGGTCAGATCACCGTTACAGGATTGAAGACGAATACGACCTACAATCTCGCCATCACGGCTGTGGATTTGGCGGGTAATGAATCGGAGGAAACGAAGACCGTACAGGTTTCCACACCTATGTACAATCCCGAGCCTACCACTGCCGCTCCTACACCCATACATGATGCCAGCAAGGTGCTGTCTATCTATTCCGATTCGTATGAACCGGTAACAACTGCTTTGTTCAATCAGCCTTGGTGGACACAGCCTACGCTGGAAGAGAAAGAGATTGACGGAAACAAATACTTGCGCTATTCCGCTCCTATGAATGGTATCAACGGCTGGGAATATACAAGCCATATTGATGCTTCCAAGATGACCTACCTCCATGTAGATATATGGCCATCTGTAACAGGCACAATCACCATCTCGCCTATATTCTTGCTATCGGATGGGGCTACGCAACAGGAGGTGGCTATTGTCCTTGATGTGGAGCAAGAGAAATGGAACTCGTTTGATATCAAGTTGGCAGACTATCCGACAATCAACTATGCGGATATATTCCAGACGAAATGGAGTGATTACGCTACCCAGACAGAGTTCTCTGTGGACAACTTCTATTTCTGGACAAACGGCACCACCACCTTGTTGGACGCAGTAGAGAACAGTCCCGTTATCACCAAGATGATTCAAGACGGGCAAATCATTATTATCCGTGACGGTGTACGCTACGATGTAATGGGCAACGTACTGCGATAACTACCGCTATATAGGGGCAACGGGGATATCCTTGCCCCTATATGCTATTGTCAAACACAAACAAAATACATACCTATGAAGAAACTTTTCACTTCTTTTGCAGTGCTGTTTGCGGCTACTGCTTTGTTCGCGCAGACGAACCTGTTTCACCCCGCTGAGGCTTCTATCTTGGAAACCTACTTTGCGCCGAATTGGAATGTTGACCCCAATAGCACGGCAACTTATGATGCTGCTACTGGGACAATACAGGTACATATTGCATCGCAACTCTTGGGTACATGGCAGGGACAAGTCAAACTGACCCACAACGTGGATTTTTCGGCTACCAAGAAATACCAGTTCTCCTGCAAGTTCCAATCCACACTCGCTTTTGGAGGCGTCACGGTCAAGATGGACGACAATGTACCCGTTGTGCTGAATAGTACGATTCAGTTACCGGCCAACGAGGCATATGTGTTTACGGAGGAGGGAGACGGTCAGGCAGGCAACAACAAGGTTCTTGTCTTTGATTTTGGCTGGGCTGGTCCTTGCGACATCACCATCTCGGATATTTCTATCGTCGAGACAGGCGACGCAGAGGTGGTAGAACATCCCGCGCCTGCTCCTATGCCTCAGCGGGATGCTACCAATGTCTTCTCTATCTATTCCGATGCGTATACCACGACGGTGCAGCGCAACACGGGAGGTTGGGGGCAATCCACGGTTGAGTTGGAGGTAAGTCTTGGTGAAGCCGACAAGGCGTTTTATCTCACCAAAGCATCCTATCTTGGCTGGGAACTCAATGGTAATACTACTATTGGCGATATGTCGCAGTTCCCCCTGTTCCATATGGACATTTATGTAGCAGAGGCAAGTAGCATCAAGTTCACGCCTATCTGGGGCGCAGAGGCAGCCAAAGAGTACCCGCTTGTGGCTGGTTGGAATGCGATGGATATAGATTTGGCAAAGGACTTTCCTGCTATCGATATGCAGAATATCTACCAGTTGAAGTGGGACGCTATGCCCGCTACCTGCTATATAGACAATGTCTATTTCTATACGGAGGCTACATCCATAGACAACACGCAGGTGGAAGATGCCGCCCGCAAGATGATCAAGGACGGCGTGTTCTACATTCAGCAAGGTAGCCGTATCTATACGGTGCTTGGTATTGCACGTTAAGTGCATTTCGTTCGTACCCAAAAGTCCGCCTATACGGGCTTTTGGGTATTTTGTATAATCCCTTACCCATTGACGGAATTAAAATAGGTATAAATTAGAGGTAGAACTATTAAAATTCACTTCCGACATCCACCAATATCCTACGAGTGTACCTCACGGGTCATCTACGGGTCATCTACGGGTCATCTACGAGACAGGTAGCGGTTAGGTAAGGGATTTTTCTACGGTACGAATGGCTTATTCCGTTATCATTTTTTATATTTTTGCTTATCCCTTTTTTATATGAAACTCAGCCCTACATTCTTTCTTTGTGCGTTTGGCTTGTCGTTCACGCTGGCGTTTGCCCAGCAGCCCGTGCCGCTCGGTGGTGGTTCGTATGCTTCCTATGTACCCTTGGCGGAGAGCCGTTCGGATTTGCATGGCGGTTGTCAGGCATATCAGACGGAGCATCGCACTATCTATGCCTTAGACTCTCTGTTGACTCGTCCTTTGCCGTCCAACGACTGGTGGACATATGCCTTGGTCAACAAATGGACGGGTAAACTCTGGGCATACCCGGCATTGGTCTGGGCAGACGGTGCAGGGGTATCGGTGGCGAAGCCCACCCATTGGGAGCCTACGGGTTGCGAGATGAAATGGGATAAGACCTTGCTTGCATCCGCGCAGCGTGTATTGTCGGACGGCAGATTAGCCCCTTTCGCACCAGCGGAGGCATTGCTTTCCGATTGGAGCGACTATATGATTGCCTTTGTGTTGCGCGATGGCGATGCCGAGATACGCACCACCGTGATGCATGGTTCGCCTTTGGTGTGGATAGAATATACGAATGCGCAGCCCGTCATCACCAATCCTGACCCTGCGATGTATGCCGTCTTCGAGCAGCAAGCAGATGGCAAGACCGTGGTGGCAGTGGCGGTGCTGACGGATGGTATGACCCAAGAAGATTTTGCACCCTACGCTTTCCGTATCCCTCGTCGTACACGTATCGACTACGCCTATATCCCTGCGGAAGCGAAGATGAATACCTCGTTCCATATCGACTATGAGGACATTGTTCCCACTACCGCAGAGGGAATCATCCACGGTTTCTTGCCCCACCATTACTACAACACTTCGTTCGTGTTGCCCGCAGGACAGAGAGGCATAGCCGCGGCGGCATACCAGACGCCGCGTGGGGTCTTGCGTTTGGCGGCAGGCAATGATTTTCAGATAGGCTATACCGTGCATGGCATGATACCGTATTTCCCTTTGCCACAGGAGGCATTGGAAGGGTATAGTGTAGAGCGTATGCGTGCGCTATGTGCGCAGTATGCCGCAGCGGGTTCCTTTGGCGCGGACACCTATTGGGGTGGAAAAGGGCTGATACAGATGGCGCACTATATGACCGCAGCCTACCAGTTGGGCGATACGGAAGTCTTTGAGTTGGCCAAGACGCGCCTTAAAAACACGTTGGTGGACTGGTTCACCTACACGCCGGGTGAGACGGAGTTCTATTTCGCCCGCTATGCGCGTTGGGGCGCATTGGTCGGTTTCGATCCGTCTTACGACTCCGACACGTTCAACGACCATCATTTCCACTATGGCTATTTCGTCTATGCTGCGGCATTGCTCTGTATGTTCGACGAGGATTTCCGCGAGCAGTACGGTGCAATGGCAAAGGAGGTGGCAAAAGATTATGCCAACTACGACCGCAGCGACATGCGCTACCCCTTGTTCCGCACCCTTGACCCGTATTGCGGGCATTCCTTTGCAGGTGGTATGGGCAATGAGGGCAACGGCAACGGGCAGGAATCCACCTCCGAGGCCATGCAGGGCTGGGGTGGTGTATGGATGCTCGGTGCCGCCTTGGGCGACCGCGCATTGCTCGAAGCGGGTATCTTCGGTTATACATTGGAGGCGCGCGGCACCGCGGAGTATTGGTTCGACCGCAACCGCCGCAATATCGACTTTACGAAGTACCAGCATCCCTATTGCTGCAATCTCACGATGCAGGGGGTAGGTTGGTGGACATGGTTCTCTGGCGACCCTGTGTGGATGCATTCCATACAGTGGCTTCCTATCTCCCCTGTGCTGCAAAACTACCTGAGCGAAGACCTTGATTTCGCCCGTTGGGACTATACGCAGATGTACTCCAAGAAGGAGGTGGGCGACTACGAAGCACCGCAGGTTGGCTTGGGTGACGAGTCGGGTCTGGGGAATGTATGCCTCTCCTACCTCGCGCTTTTCGATCCTGATTCTGCTGCCCGTGTATGGGATAGGATGGACGCGATGGACAAACCCTTGGCAAAGAGTCCCGATACGGGCGGTATCACCTATATGCTCACCCACGGTCTGCGTGCGTACGGTGCTTGGAACCATGCGCTCACGGCGGACTATCCTATGGCAACCGCCTATACGACGGCCGGGGGCAAGACCACCTATGCGGTGTATAATGCCGAGCCGCAGGAAATCACGGTGCGCTATTCCGATGGTAAGGAGTGGCGTGCGCCCGCGGGCAGACTGAGCCTCTTCGTGGAGCAGCCTGTGCTCACCGGACTGCTGATAGAGGGCGATAAGGTGGTGTTGCCCAATTCGGAGAATACCTATACCTTGCGTTTCATTGACCAGTATGGCGCATCGTTCCGTGCCGATAGCACCTTGCTGTTCCGCGCGCCCGATACCCACGGAGAGACACGCATAGAGGCAAACTATGAGAACCTATACGCATCTATAAACATCCGTGTCGGCGAACTGCCGCGTATGACCTATGCAACCATCGTCCCTGCATTAGAATATATGCCTTTGGGCAGCACGGTTGACTTCACGCTGTCGGCTACTGACCAATACGGAGAAACCTACCCTGTGGATTGGCAATACCGCTTCTCGCCCGATGTGCCAGGGCAATATACCATCCGCTACGACGAGCAGGGCGTTACGCCCATAGAAACGGTTGTTACCGTGCTACCGCCCTATCCCAACTTGGCATTGGGCAAGAAAGCCACGGCGAGCAGTGAGGAGAATGTCGGTACGCTTGAAGAGAATATCACCGATGGCGACTATTCCACGCGCTGGGGTTCGGCGCATAAGGACGGTGAGTATGTTACCATAGACTTGGGTGAGTCGTGCTATATCGACCATGTCGTGCTACGCTGGGAGGCATCCTATGCCAGCCGTTTCTCGCTCACGCTCACCGAGCAGTTGCCCGAGAAGGTGGATTCCTCGGTGGTATATACGTCTTCGGGGGGTGTGCAGACTTTGGCTTTGGGCAAGCAAGGACGCTATTTGCAACTCTGTGGGCTGACGCGTGCATTGCCGTACGGCACGTCCTTGTATGAGGTAGAGGCATTCGGTATTCCTGTGGCAGGGCATGACGATGAACTGTTCGGTCTGGCGATTTATGCCGACCGTGATATGACCACGATGGGGGAGAACATCACGTTCAGCGTCAAAGGCTACAATCGCCGTGGCGAAGAGATGCCTTGCTATCCAGTGGTTACTGCGCAAGGAGCCACGGTCGCAGGCAATATCCTCTCGCCCACTGCTATTGGAAAGATGCTGGTTACGGCAAGCGTGGGTAAGGTCATGGCATCCCGCACGTTCACGGTGCTGGAGACCGAAACGATTACCTCGGCTTCTGTCTCGCCCAAGGAGGTTACCTTGCCCTTAGGCGATAAGCAGACTTTCACGATTACTGCGCTCAACCAGTTCGGTATGGCGGAGATGGAAAGCATGGAAGTGTATGAGGCAACCGCCCTTGGCGACTATACGCTGGTGGTGTCGCTTGGTGGATATAGCGATACCGCACATATCCACGTGGTGGACTTTGCGGATATGAACCTCGCTCTGCACAAGACGGCAACCTGTTCGGGTAAGGAGAATGACGGTACGGATGCGCCGATGGCGGTGGACGGTTCGTTGGATACCCGTTGGTCATCCCGCTTCCAGGACGATGAGTGGATCACGGTGGACTTGGGCGATTCGTACTACCTCAACCGTGTACGTATCTATTGGCAGGACGCATATGCCACGGTGTTTGCCATTCAATTGTCAGAAGACGGTATATCGTTTGAGAATGTCTATGAGACCAAGGAATCTAAGGGGGGCAAGCAGGACATCGTCCTTCTGGAAGGGCGGAAATATCCTGCCCGCTATGTCAAGGTGCTTTGTATGAAGCGCAATATGCAGTATGGCAGTTCTATCTGGGAGTTGGAGGTCTATGGCGAAGGTCGGGTCAATCCTCCCACAGATATGGAGCAACGCACATCCACAGACGAGCCGAACGCGATACGCTTGCGCTATGAGGACGGCACTGTCCGTATCCTCACCCCCGAGCGTAAGCAATACACCCTCACCGGCATGCCGATACCATAAACGTATTTTTCTATCCAAGGCGTTCTATCCTTGTATAAGCCGTATACTCTTATCGCGGGAGTATGTCCAGATAGCGCAAGACTATGTAGCAGACGAAAATTGCTATTGTCTTGCGCTGTTTTTCTGTGCTTATGTGCCGCTCTTTTTCCGTTGTCCTTCTATCCCAAACGCGGGTCTCGTAGCGGACAAGTAGCCGACAAGTCGCCGACAACTCGCCGACAACTCGCCGACAACTCTTTTTCTCAAAAATCAAAAAGAAGCAGGCTTTTTGATTTTTGAAGAGGAGGAATGACGGAGCATCCAACGCACATAAGTGCGTTCCGTTAGCGAAGTCCATTCCGACGAGACAACTCGCCGACAACTCGCTCCTCGTTATGCCAATTTTACGATTTCCCGAATTATGTGCTAAAATATATTGTGTATATCAAAAAAAAGCAGTAACTTTGTCCTCGCATTTCAAAAACAACTATTATTGAAGATGGAAAATCGTAGATTTGAAGACAGAAGAGAGCCCGAAATTGTGTATTCGCGCTCGATTAAAGCGGGGAAACGTATCTATTATTTAGATGTTCGCAAGGCGCGTAATGAGGATTTGTATCTCTGTATTACAGAGAGCAAGAAGAGACAGGGCGAAGATGAGTTTCCCCAGTTTGAGAAGCACAAACTTTTCCTTTATAAAGAAGACTTTGCGCATTTCACGGAGGGATTGCAGGATGTAATCAGTTTCGTGCAACAGCAGTTGGGCACTATTGAGGAGCGTCAGGAGTGGCATCCAGAAGAGGCAACCGAAGCACCTGTGGCTGCGGAAGGTGATGCAGAAACGGCTGAGGATGATGCAGACGAACCCGAGAAGAAGAAATCCCTTTTCGGTTTCTTGAAGAAGTAAGAGATACTACTCCCTATCCGTACCCATCCGCCCAAGGTTGTAAGGATAAAAACAGCACGGCACTACAATAAGCATAAACCTGCGTAGTTTGTGAACACAATGTGTAAACCTGTGTAATTCGCAAGCATATGATGGCATATTATCGCAACCAACTCTCCACGCCGTGTAGGAGGATAGAGCGTAAACCTGCATAGTTTGTGAACACAATGTGTAAACCTGCGCACTTCGCAAGCATATGATGGCATACTATCGCAATCAACTATCCACGCTGTGTAGGGAGATAGAGCGTAAACCTGCATAGTGTGTGAGCATATGGCAAATACATAGATAGGTGTAGTATAGAAAATAGGTTGGCTTGATAGCCAACCTATTTTCTATTGTATGCTATGTTCTTGTGTGAAACTCCTATCTCGTTTTCTGCAATTCGTCTATGATCGCCCTTGCTACGTCAGATTTGTCTTGTAGTGGTATATCTTGTGTCCGTCCGCTATTGTGATAGATACGTACCTTATTGGTGTCTGTGCCAAAGCCTGCTCCGGCATCTTGCAATGAGTTAAGTACAATCATATCCAGACCTTTGCTCTGCAATTTCTTTAAGGCATTGCTCTCCTCATCCTGTGTTTCGAGCGCGAAACCTACTACGGTCTGCTGCGGCTGTTTGTTTTTGCCTAAGGTGGCAGCGATGTCGTATGTGGTTTTCAGTTGCAGTGTCAAAGACGCTGTCCCTGCCTGTTTCTTGATTTTCTGTGTCGCTACGGTGTTTGGTGTAAAGTCCGCTACCGCAGCGCAAAGAATAGCCGTATCGCATGTCGGAAATGCTGCGATGCACGCGCGATACATCTCTTCTGCGGAACGCACGGCGATGCTTGTCATGCGTCCGTGCCTACCTACCGAATGGCTGTGATATATTGGGAAAGCGGGTTTTGATGCCGTGGCGGGACCGCTCACCAACACCACCTCTGCGCCTCGACGCACGCACTCGCGTGCCAAGGCGTAGCCCATCTTGCCTGTTGAACGGTTGCTCAGAAATCGCACGGGGTCTATGGCTTCTTGGGTCGGACCTGCCGTGATAAGCACCTTCTTGCCCAGCATATCCTTCTCGGTCAAACGGTCATATACCGCCTCCAATAAGCAATCCACCTCCTGCATACGTCCTTTGCCGCTTGTACCGCAGGCAAGTTCCCCCTCTGCACAATCCAACATCGTCACGTTATCCCATGATGCCAACGTGTGCATAGCCTGTTGTATCGCAGGATTTACAAACATCTTGTCGTTCATCGCAGGGGCAATCACCACAGGCTTGCGCATGGCGCAAAATGTGGTGGTCAGTGCGTCGTCTGCAATACCATGTGCCATCTTCCCAATCACGTTCGCTGTGGCAGGAGCAATGAGCATTACGTCCGCCCAATCGGGTAGGGAGATATGTTCGGTGCTGTGTGTGTTGGTAGGCGCAAAAACATCGGAATAGACGGGACAGCCAGATAGTGTCTGCAAGGTCAGCGGCGTAACGAACTGCAACGCATTCTGAGTGGTTACCACACGCACTTCGGCTCCTGCCTTACGCAGCAGCCGAATCAGTTCCGGTATCTTATAGGCAGCAATACCGCCGCTGATGCCAATCAATATATGCCAAGGTCTCCCGTTGTCCATTCAAAAGAAACATTTCAGTTCAGCGAGTGTAGCGCAACGTGTTTTGTCCTGCCGAGCGTGAAAGCGGTCGAACGAAATTCAACCTTTCAATGCTGCGAGTGGAGAACAAAGCCCATATAAAGCCCTCCAATTGCAAGCCGTCGTTCTGTAATTAGGAAAGGAATGGTAACGCAGCATTAACCGCAAAAAGCGTGCCCCGCCAAAGGAATCCCTCCTAACGCGCCGAGCGTGAGAATGGTCGAACGAAACGCAACTTATTTCAGTGCCTCGTCTTTGTTTGTACCTTTGTATAGCAAGTGTCCCTCTATAAACTCTTGAGTCGCCATCAAAGTGGGCTTTGGGAGCCGTTCATACGAACGTGAGATTTCGATTTGTTCCTTATTCTCAAAAGTTTCTTCCAAAGAGTCTTGTGGTACAGAAAAATCCTGCAATTTTGCGTCCAACTCACGTTTCAAACTGTTGCTGATTTGGTTGGCGCGTTTGCCAATCAGCGCTACTGCCTCATACACATTGCCTACGGGCTCCACCAAATGGTTCATGTCGCGAGTAATGGTACTCTTTGGTGCATTCGTGTTTTTGTAATCCATAAGGGTATGTCTAATAAATTGCTTTATATTATTTCTATTTGATTGCTATTGTTTCTATTTGATTATCCTATTCGAGCGGTGCAACAGGCGCAAGGGCTTCTACCTCTCAAAACCCGACCTACATTTGCGTTGTCGGCACTACCGGGGTGATACGTGAAAAGGAGTGCTACCTATTTTCTCCTCTCTCTTACCTCCCTCATATCTATATCTCTATTTCTTTCTTGTTATCTTTCCCTTTATCTTATCTCCCTTATCTTTTTCTCTCTCTCTTCGCCCTCTATGCTTATTCCTGGGTGATTTTCTTCATATCACGCAGTATCTTGTCTGCGGCACTACGGTATTTCGAGTTGGGATATTCTGTTACAAAGTTGTAATACTCATCTTGCGTATCGCGTGCGCGCTCCAACTTTTTCGCCTCATACGACAGTAGCGTCTGTTGGTATTTCGCTTGCAGGATAAGCCAGTTGAACTCCTCTTGGTATTTGTTGCTGGGGTAGGTCTTCAATGCATTCTTGGCTACTATCTCACAACTCTCGTAGTTATTGCCTAAGTACGACCCCAAATTGTAGTACAAACGCGCGTTGTAATACTCTTTCTCTGCTAATCTGTCGTACATCTCCCCCATTTCCGTATAGGCTTGTTCCGCATATGGACTCTCGGGGTACAACTCTACAAATTCGGTAAAAGCCTGAATGGCTTTTTTCGTAATTTCCTGGTCTAAACGCGCATCAGGTGCATCTAAATAGTAGCAATGACCGAGTTGAAAACGTGCTTCTACGATATATTTTCCTTTGGGATAATTGCGAATATACGCATCGTAATAATCCGATGCCGAGGTGTAGTTCTTTTGTCCCATATAGCACCTCGACAGATATGCCAGTACATCTTCGCTACGCTCCGTGCCTTTATAATAGGGGGTTACATCGTCCAAGAGGGTCTGTGCCTTCACGTATTGTTGGTCGTTGAAATAGCGCAATGCCTGCTCGTACTTATAGTCAGGGTCGGTCGATTTCAATACCTTCTGATACTCTCCGCAAGCCGCAAAGAGTACCACCACATATACTATGATAAATGATTTCAGTTTCAAATTTCTCAATCTAATAAACCTATCACCGCAAAAAGCGTGCAAAGTTACAAATAAATCGGCACATACGCAAGCAATCCGCACTTTTTTTGCAAAAAGCCTGTATTATGGATGCAATTTTAAGTCTTTATAGAGTCCAATAACAAATGCAAATTTAGTGAAGATTTTTGAAATATACAAATT
>X363_Desmarests_Spiny_Pocket_Mouse__coassemble_154_pt1 | contig 53373 bp, 45 predicted proteins | sample X363_Desmarests_Spiny_Pocket_Mouse__metabat2_low_PE_030 | metagenome-assembled genome bin X363_Desmarests_Spiny_Pocket_Mouse
TTTTACCCATTGCGGGGCGCGCAGCGATGATGATGAGATCCGCGCGTTGCAATCCTGATGTTATGATGTCAAAGGCAATGAACCCTGACGGCACGCCTGATATGTTTCCTTCATTTTTACTGGCTATGTCAATACGGCGCAGTGCTTCTGTGATTACTTCATCCACCTGCATCACATCCCGTTTCTGTGAACGCTGGCTGATTTCAAAGATGCCTGCTTCAGCTTGCTGCATCAGTTCTTCCACATCTTGTGTCTCGTCATACCCTGCCTCTTCTATACGTGCTGCCATTGCTATCAAATCGCGGGCGGTAGCCTTTTGTGCGATGATTTGGGCATGATACCGCAAATGCGCGGTGGATGATACACGGCGAGTCAGTTCCACCAATATCGAAACGCCGCCTACTTCTTCAAAGGTACCTTGTTGGCGTAGTTTTTCGGCAACTGTCATCATATCTATTGGTTCTTCTTTGGCGGCAAGCGCACGAATCGCCTCAAATATCAGTCGATGATGGTCGTTGTAAAACACTTCCGGGCGAAGCAAGTCGGCTACACTGCCGTAGGCTTCTTTTTCTATCATCAATGCACCCAGTACCACCTCTTCCAGTTCCAGTGCTTGAGGAGGTAGTTTTCCCATTTCATTTGCCCTCACTTTCACGATAGCGGGTTGTTGTGAACGTTTGCGGGATGTCTTAGTGGTGGATGCCATATGATTTCAGTAAGTTGTTTGCTGCAATGAAACTGCTTATTTCGTTGTGCAATACTTGTTGTTCTGCATTTGCTATTTGTTTTTCCATTTCGGGGTTTTTGTAGAAATGATCCAACAAGGCTTGGTTGATGGTTTCGTACATCCAATACTTTGCTTGCTCTGTGCGGTGATGTGCAAAGTAGCCGTTTTGTTTTACAAAGGCAATATATTCTTCTATGCTGTTCCAAATTTCTTTGATGCCTGTTTTTTCCACTGCTGAGCAACAAAGTGCATCGGGTTTCCAGCCAGATGCAGAGGGGGGGAACAGTGCCAATGCATTGCGGAAACTCACTCGTGCTGCTTGTGCGCGCTCCACGTTGTTGCCATCGCACTTGTTGATGGCTATGCCATCAGCCATTTCCATAATGCCCCGCTTGATACCTTGCAGTTCATCGCCCGTGCCTGTCACTTGCAGCAACAGGAAATAATCCACCATCGAATGCGCAGCCGTTTCCGATTGCCCTACGCCTACGGTTTCTACCAATATCGTGTCGAACCCTGCTGCCTCGCATAGGATGATGGTCTCACGTGTCTTGCGGGCCACACCGCCAAGCGAACCTGCTGAGGGACTGGGGCGTATAAAGGCATTCGCCGTGTTCGAAAGTTCGTTCATACGCGTTTTGTCGCCTAATATACTTCCACGACTACGTTCGCTGGAAGGGTCTATGGCAAGCACTGCTAAATGCTTGCCTTGATGACACAGTTCCGTACCTAAGGCTTCTATAAATGTAGATTTTCCTGCGCCAGGTACGCCCGTTATGCCCACTCGGATACTGTCTCCGGCAAAGGGCAGACACATTTCGATTACCTTCTGTGCTATCGCTTGGTCTGCGAGCAGATTGCTTTCCACTAATGTTACTGCTTGTCCCAAGATGGAGATGTCACCGCGGCGGATACCCTCAAAATACTCCTCTGCCGATAATACGCGTTTCTTGCGACGGAAGGTTGCATAGGGATTCACGCTCGGCAGATTCGGCACTCCCGCGTTGACGGTCAGCCCTTTGTATTGTTGGTCGTTTTCTGGATGTTCCATGGCGATGTGTTGCAACGTAAGATTTTATTCTACTGTCCACGTGATGGTTACGTTCTTGCGTGGCTGATTGGGATCGTTTGTGATCACTTGTAGCACGCGTGCATACTTGCCGGGTTCCATAGTCTTCCCGTTTTGTAGGGTATTGATTTCTATCTTTACGGGTGTTAGTTTATGACTTGCCTTGATGCTTTTAGGGGCTATTGCTACCACGCTTTCATCCGAGCAATATACGCGGCGGATCAGCAGAGGATTGGTACCGCTGTTTCTGATGTAGAAATGCCCTTTCAATTTCTTGCCGGCAGCCACTGTGCCTAAGTCAATCTGGGCATTCTCAATGCTCAATATCGGTGCTTGCTGACGTGCTTCAGCGCTCATTTGACTAAAATCCTCCATCACATCGGCAGTCAATGTGATCTTATATTCATCTGTCTGTATAGACTTACCGTTTACCACTACGTAGGCATATACCGTTTGTGGACCGTACTGTTTGCATGCTTTTGTATCAAAGATGAACGATAGTTTACCGCTCTCATTTGGTTTCACTACGGGTAGGCTCACTTGTGACAGCAGGAATATGTCGGCATCGTTGGTTGCTAGTTCCACTTGGATGTTCTGGTTGGTGAAGTTTGCATATTCTATCTCCCGTGTTGCACTTGCTCCTTTGCGAATGGTACCAAACTGAATGTTTTGATTTTTCAACATCAAGTCGCCCATGGCAATGCGGTAGTTCTGAGCGGGATTGGCAGGTTTGGGAATAACCTCTCCTTTTATGGTCAGGCGTTTGGTGCTCTCGGTGGCATTGGAGGTGATGGTTATGGTTTTTTGGAATCGTCCGGGGCGACCGCTTGGATTATAGGTCACTGTGATATCTCCTGTCTGTCCAGGTTCGATGGGTTCCTTGGGCCATTTAGGAGTGGTACAACCGCAACTTGCACGCACATTGCTCAACACCAACGGTGCCATACCTTCGTTCTTAAATTTGAAAACGGTTGTCACGCGACCGTCTGCTTCGTTGATTTTACCGAAGTCGTGACTTACTTTCTCAAAGGTAATAACAGGCTGTTGAGCCATTATGGCTACTGCGATTAGAGCCATAGAGAGCATCGAAATAATTCTTCTCATATCTGTGTCTTTTATCTTATTTTTTCCTATTTACTACTGTTTCCTAAGCACCGCAATCGTTTGACGCCATTGTCTCGTCCTATCCTATGGACAGCAAACTACAATGCGGGTGTGGAGATACGCTTCACTACTTCTATTTCTGGTATTTTCCGCAATGATAAGAACAAGTCTTGCAGTTCTTTTCGGTCAAATACATATAGTTCCAACTGTCCTCGGAAGATACCATCGTCCGCCACTACGTTCATCGAACGAATGTTGATATGGAATTGTTCGGTGATGGTCTTCAATACATTGATGAACACACCGAACTTGTCAATACCTTCTATCTCTATTGTTTCCACAAAGGACAACACGCGATGGGTGTTCCATGTTGCCGCGTATAGCCGTTTCCCGTGCGAGGTCTTCAGGAGCATGGCTTCGTCACAATCGATGTTGTGGATGTACATCTTGCCATCTTCGGCGAGGTATCCCAGCACCTCGTCGCCTGGGATAGGGTGGCAGCAATCGGCCAATATATATTCTTTCCCTAAGTTCTCATCCGTCAATACAATGGTGTGCGATTTCTTTTTTCCGCTTTCCATGGCTTCTTGTGCCAGGGCGGTCAGGGCATCTCCCGTTGTCTGTTCCTCTTCTTTGCTTTTTTTGGTGCCAGACAGTGGGTTGATCATATTCCATATGCTTTTCTTGGGGAATACGATTTGTTGCATATTGTTCAGGCGGATAGCCCCTTTTCCTATCTGAAGGTAGAGTTGCGAGGGCTGATTGAGGTGATAGTGATTGAGCATTTTTTGCAATGCCATATCGCCGTTCACCTGTCCGTCTATCATGTTCAATGCATCATGGAACAGTTTCTCACCTCGTTTTATATACCCTCTGTTTTCTTTCCTAAAATACGCGCGCAAGCGCGATTGTGCCTTTGCTGTCGTTACATAGTCCAGCCAGTCTTCTTGGGGGTGTTGACTGCTTGATGTCAGTATCTCCACCTGATCGCCTCCTTTGAGTTCGTAACTTAGGGGTACCAATGTGTGGTTTACTTTCGCCCCTATGCAGTGTTCGCCCAATTCGGAGTGCAACTGAAAAGCAAAGTCCAATGCAGTCGCCCCTTGCGGCATGGTTTTTATGTCGCCGTTCGGCGTGAAGACAAATACCTCTTGGGCAAACAGATTGAGTTTGAATGTGCCTAAGAATTCCATCGCATCCGTTTCCGGGTGCTCCAAGATTTCTTTTATCTCATTCAGCCATTTATCCAGTTCCGATTCATCCTGCTCCCCTGTCTTGTATTTCCAGTGCGCTGCCAGGCCGTGTTCTGCCAGTTCGTGCATACGGTCTGTACGTATTTGCACTTCTATCCATTCCCCGTCCTGTCCCATTACCGTCACGTGCAAGGCTTCGTAGCCGTTCAGTTTGGGTGTGCTGATCCAGTCTCGGATACGTTCTGGATGCGGGCGATAGATTTCCGTGATAGCGGAGTATATCATCCAGCATTGGTCTTTTTCCGACATCGATTCGTTCGGTGTGAATACGATGCGTACCGCAAGCAAGTCATACACATCCTCAAAGGGAATTTGTTTGGTCATCATCTTTTTCCAGATGGAGAAGACCGACTTGATACGGGCGGTGATGGAGAATTGATATCCCATCGCTTCCAATCGTTCCTTGATGGGGGTAGAGAAGGTTTCGAAGGTGGCCATTTGCGCCGTTTTGTTGGCGGCTAATTTTGTTTCAATCTCTGCATACATTTCTGGATGCTCGTATTTGAAACTCAGGTCTTCCAGTTCTGTTTTGATGGGAAACAGTCCTAAGCGGTGAGCCAGTGGGGCATAGATGTATTGTGTCTCGCCCGCTATTTTATATTGCTTTTCTTTGGGTTGTGCACCCAGTGTGCGCATGTTGTGGAGTCGGTCAGCAATCTTTATCAGTACCACGCGTATGTCGTCCGATATGGTCAGCAGCAGTTTGCGAAAGTTCTCGGCCTGTTCGCTGGCATGCGTGCCGAACACACCGCCGGAGATTTTTGTCAGTCCTGCCACTATCATGGCTATTTTGCTGCCGAACAGGTTCTCTATATCCTCCACCGTGTAGTCCGTGTCTTCCACCACATCGTGTAGCAGTGCGCTGCATATGCTGGTGCTGCCGAGTCCTATCTCCTTCACGCAGATGCGTGCTACGGCGATAGGGTGCATGATGTACGGTTCACCGCTTAGGCGGCGCACGCCGTGGTGTGCCTGGTTTGCAAAGTGAAAGGCACGCGTAATCAGTTCTACCTTCTGACGGTGAAGGGTATGCGCATAATCCGTCAGCAACGCTTCAAACTCGCGTTGGATCATTTGCTCTTCGGCTTGCGTAAATTCACTTTCTTTCATAGACAGGCATAAAACGACGTGCAAAATTACATAAAAAAAACGACATACGCAAAAATTGAAAGTTTTTTTATGAAAAAAACGTATGGGGCGTTGTGCATCTTATTTTTTTTTCGTACCTTTGCAAAAACTTTGTTGAGGCTTTTATGAAATGTTTCCTACGATATATAGTCATCTGTCTTGTGTTCTTATGGGTGGAAACACCTGTTTTCTCTCAGCAGAAACCTATTGATAATAAGCCTTTTACGCTTGTTATCGATGCGGGGCACGGCGGAAAGGATGCTGGTGCGGTCGGCAAAATAGCCTACGAGAAGAATCTCAATTTGGATGTGGCGTTGCTTGCGGGCAAATTGATTCACGAGCAGTTCCCAGAGGTCAGGATTGTCTATACGCGCAAAGAGGATGTGTATCTTACTTTGCAGCGTCGTGTAGATATAGTCAATCAGAATAGTGCCGATTTGTTTATATCCATTCATACGAATTCTGCGCCTACTGCTGCGGCAAAGGGTGTGGAGACCTTTATTCTTGGTACGGATAAGATGGAGCAGAATTTGGATGTGGCGATGCGCGAGAATGCCGTTATCAAGTTGGAATCGGATTATCAGACCACCTATCAGGGTTTTGAGCCCAACTCCATTGATTCGTATATTATGTTTGAACTGATGCAGAATGCCTATATGGAGCAGTCGCTTGATTTCGCCACGCTTGTGCAGCGGCAGTTTGTCGAAACGCTGCAGCGGGACGAGAGGGGGGTACGTCAGGCGGCATTCTGGGTGTTGCTCAAGTCGGCTTGTCCGTCCATACTGTTAGAGATGGGTTTTATCTCCAATCCGTCTGAGGAAAAGTACCTGGCTTCTTCCCAAGGCAAGCGTGATATGGCGCAATCGCTTTGCCAGGCGTTCTCCACGTTTTACCGCAGACAGCAGCCTAAGATAGCCTATTCCGTGCCGGAAGAACCGTCTGCGGAGGAGATTATTGCCCGTCCGCAGGAAAGGTCTAAGGAGAAGCAAGCGCGTTTTGCCATTCAGATATGTGCCACCAAAGAGAAACTAAAAAACAACGACCCGAAACTCAAAGGGTATAAGGCACAGTATTTTCGCCAGAACGGATACTATAAATACTACTGCTATCCTTCCAATGAGCGCGAGTCGGTGCAGAAACATTTGTCTGAAATACAGAAGCAGTTTCCCGATGCATGGATCGTAACGCTTCCTGAGGAGTAGTCACGGCTGTTTGCGCTGCGTGGGGGGCGTTCATGGCTGTGTAGTATGATATTAACCAGAATATAAACTTAACAAGTAACATATGAAATATTCACGTGAAATTAAAGTGGGTGCCTTGGCTGTTTTGTGCATCTTTCTCTTGTTCTTTGGATTCAATTATTTGAAAGGAGTCAATATTTTTTCATCCATACGTGCTTACCACGGTGTCTATACCCATATCCATGGGCTTGAGACACAGGCGCCGGTCTATATACGTGGCTATAAGGTGGGGCAGGTGGACAATATAGCGTACGATTTTGCCAAAGACTCTGCTTTCACTGTGGATATTTCCATCAAGCGCAATATCAATCTGCCTGTGGGTACGCAGATGTCGCTTATCTCCGATGGGCTTATGGGTGGTATGGCGATTGAACTTGTTCTTCCTACGGGTGCGAACGAGATGCTGGCGGCAGGTGCGGTGTTGCCCACTACCTATACCCCAGGTTTGGTGGAGGGGTTGCAGGAGTCGGTCATTGCGCCGCTCGGTGCCACCTTGGCTTCTTTGGATACCTTGGTCGGTCAGTTGCAGAATCAACTGGATAACGACCATATTGCGCATATTCTTGCCAATGCAGATGCTATGGTGGCTGATTTGCAGGCGACGTCCAAGAGCCTGAAAGGCGTGATGCACCAGCAGGTTCCTGCTATTCTCGCCAAGGCGGATACGGCTATGACCGACCTGCAACAGGTGGCGGCTGATGTCCAGGAGGCGAATGTGAAAGCCACTATCGCATCTGTGGATACGGCTATCGGCAATGTCAATCTTTTGCTTACCGACCTGCGTTCCAAAGAAGGTACGATTGGTATGCTGATTGGCGACAATTCGCTCTACAATCATATTGATTCGGCAGTCCTTTCCGTTGATTCGTTGCTGGTGGATCTAAAAGCGAACCCCAAGCGTTATGTCCATTTCTCCCTCTTCGGCGCAAAGGAAAAGAAAAATAAAAAATAATCTGCCGTTTTTGGCATTATCTCCCTAACCTGTACGCTACAAGCAGGTTAGGGAGTTTTTTGTAAAAAAGCATTTTCTTGTTTGCAAAAGCGGAACACCCTTATAACCAAACACTTATATGTTGATAACTTTTGTAATTTGTTGATATTCAGTGATTGTTGTATAAGTTATTAAAAATGAACGACTTGCAGATCTGCAAGCGAAAAAGCAAGAAATCAACATTTTTTTATTTCAAAAATTAGTCGTACCTTTGCATTCGATTTCGCAGATGCCATTGCGATTTCCAACTCCTTTTTTTGTAAATGACCGAACAAGTAAGCATATTGTGGAAACAATGTCTGAATGTGCTTTCAGACAATCTCACGCCTACCGCATTCCAGACTTGGTTTGCGCCGGTAGTGCCGTTGCAATATGTGAACCATGTGTTGGTCTTGCAGGTGAAATCGCAGTTTATTGCGGAGTATATAGAGGAGAACTATATAGAACTGCTTTCTGCTGTCATTTTCCGTGTTTTCGGACAAGGTACGCAGTTGGAATACCGTGTGCTGATCGACTCTACCTCGGGTGCGGGCAGTAATATTCCTTCCAACGGCGCCACGATGGAATCGCTGCGCAAGGAGCAGCGCGCGCAAGCCGAACCCTACACGCCTTCGCAACCCGCCAATCATTTCGACCACCAGCTCAATCGTGCCTATACCTTCGAGAACTATATGGCGGGTGAGACCAATAAGTTAGCGCGTACGGCGGGTATGACTGCGGCAAGACAGCCGGGTTATACGGCGTTCAATCCATTGTTTATATACGGTGGCAGTGGGGTAGGAAAAACCCATCTTGCCAACGCCATCGGCAACCAGGCGCTTTTGGTCAATCCGAATGCGCGTGTGCTGTATGTGTCAGCCAATACGTTCAAGTTGCAGTTCCAGGATGCGCGCAATACCAATCGTATTCCCGATTTCTTGAATTTCTACCAGTCGGTGGATGTCCTTATCGTGGATGATATCCAGTATTTTGCGGGGCTTAAAGGCACGCAGGATACGTTCTTCCATATATTCAACTACTTGCAGCAGGCGCACAAACAGTTGATTTTCACTTCTGACCGTGCACCTGTACAATTGCGTGATATCGAAGACCGCCTGCTTACGCGTTTCAAGTGGGGGCTGTCTGCTGAAATCACGCGTCCTGACTATGCTTTGCGCCGTGCTATCTTGCTCAATAAGATGCGCCGCGATGGCATCCAGTTGAGCGATGAAATCATTGATTTTATTGCGAATAATGTCAAGGACTCGGTACGCGACCTGGAGGGTATCCTGGCAAGTCTTTTGGCGCATGCCACGCTTACGGATCGCGAGATAGACCTTGCGTTGGCGGAGCAGGTGGTGGCACGTGTGGTAGAGATACAGGAGCGTACTGTGGAGTTGGCGGACATTGTAGGTGCTGTTGCCGAGCATTGCAATATTCCCGAGAAATCTATTCTTTCTGCCAACCGTTCCAAGGAGATTATGCGCGCGCGTCATATTGCGATTTATTTGAGCAAGGAGTTGACCGACCATTCCTTGAACGAAATCGGAGCCTATATGGGCAAGCGTACGCATGCTACGGTGTTGCATTCCATCAATACCTTGCGCGATCAGATGTCCTACGATGCCGTTCTTCGTCAGTCTGTCCGCCAGATACAGTCCGCACTCCAACGATAGCCCTCCGATTCCTTCGGCAACGCGCTGTATAAGCCAGCCCATCAGCCCGAACAGACACAATGCTCCCGCCCATGCTTCACGCATAGGCGCACGTTTCTGTACCTCCTCTTTTGCTCCCTTCATAATGGATACCACTGTACCCATTGGCTGCCTGTCTCCCTTTGTGCCCTCGTCGTCCCGGCTGTTTCTTTCTGCTTTTAGTTTGGCATATTCTGCGGCAATGATATACCCTCGTAGAGTGGCGTATTTAGGATGTTTGCTGTGTATATGCTTTTGAAATTCTGCGTTGTATGCCTCTCGTCGAATGGGGTCAGCCAAAACGGCGGTGGCATTGCATACTGCCGCTGCAAAAGTCGTGCGTGTCGCTTGTTCGGCTTTTGTCACGGGGTGGGTGTTGTAATCGCGGGGGTTACATAGTTGGTAGGTGTATTTGACCTGTGAGGGTGAATACACTTTATAGACCGTTTTTGATTTGCTGCTCAGTTTCCCTTGTATTGCCGCTATCGGGTCTTCAAAAATCACTTTTGCCATACTTTCCGTCCTTTCTTTTTGTGCCAACTATATGGTTTATATTCTATCTATATCCGTTGGTTGCGTTGTGGAGTTGTGTTAAAAATTAAATTTTGAAAGTTAAATTAAAAATCGAACCCCTCGAAAAATCGAACCCCTCGAAAGGTCGAAAAATCGAACGTTAATAGTTAAATCAGGAGTTGTTATGTATGTTCTTCTTCTTTTGTTTCAGTCTGTTTTTCAACCGCGTAGCGGTGTTTATATGGTAGCCGTGGGTCGCACCCACGGAATAGTGTATCTCCCCTTTATACTACCGACCACGTAGTGGTCGAACAGAGCCTTTCCGTATATTCCCCCCCCTCTACTTATATAATACCGTTTTTTCGCCCAAATTGGACAATCCAATTGCATTTTTTTGCCCCAAAACACCCAATTTTCCTTTTTTTCTTTCCCCCACTTATAGAAAACATAGAAAACATAGAAAAAATCACACGTTATAACACCGAAATTTGTCTATTTCAAATATCTTTACTAAATTTGCATTTGCTATTGGACTCTACAGTGCCGCTTTTGTGGCTTCTTGCGTCTAAAAGCGACAAACATTTGCATATTTCAAAAAAAAGTGCTAACTTTGCGACCTAAATTGCCGCAAGGCGTATGTCGTTGTTAAATCCTCAAAGAGATGTATATTGTTTCAGCACGCAAATACCGTCCGCTTAGTTTTGAGTCGGTTGTAGGGCAGAAGACGCTCACCCAGACTTTGCAGAATGCCATCCGGCAGAACCATTTGGCGCATGCCTATTTGTTCTGTGGTCCTCGTGGGGTGGGTAAGACCACTTGTGCGCGTATCTTTGCCAAGACCATCAACTGTTTGCAGCCTACGGCGGAATACGATGCCTGCAATACCTGCGAGTCGTGTATGGCTTTTAATGAGGGCAGGTCGTTCAATATCCATGAGTTGGACGCGGCGTCCAACAACTCTGTGGAGGACATCCGTTCGCTCATAGAGCAGGTGCGTGTCCCGCCCCAGATTGGCAAGTATTCGGTGTATATCATCGACGAGGTACATATGCTTTCAGCCAATGCGTTCAATGCCTTGTTGAAGACCTTGGAAGAACCGCCCGCACATGCCATTTTTATCTTGGCAACGACGGAGAAGCACAAGATACTGCCTACCATTTTGAGCCGTTGCCAGGTCTATGACTTTGCGCGTATCACGGTAGCGGATACGATTGCCCATTTGCAGTATGTGGCGCAGAAAGAGGGTATCACGGTGTCCGAGGAATCGCTCAATGTCGTGGCGCAGAAGGCAGATGGCGGTATGCGCGATGCGTTGAGTATCTTCGACCAGTTGGTCTCTTTCTGTGGTACGACTATCACCTACGAACGCACCATCGAGGTGCTCAACGTACTTAATTCGGACTATTATTTCCGTGTGATAGACCTTGCCTTGGCGCACGACTTTACGCGCATCTTGTTGTTATTCAACGAGGTCTTGCAGAAGGGTTTCGATGGCGGGCATTTCCTCACGGGCTTGGCGCAACACTTGCGTGATGTCTTGATGGCGAAAGATCCGCAGACCATCACCTTGTTGGAAACGGCAGACACCATTCGCCAGCGCTATGCAGCGCAAGCGCAGAAGTGTTCGCCGCATTGGCTCTTTGCTGCCTTGGACATTCTCAATACGTGTAGCATACATTATGGTGCAGCAAAAAACAAACGTTTGTCGGTGGAACTCGCCCTTATACGACTCTCGCAGTTGGGCGTACCCAATACCGCTACTGCCGTTGCCCCGCAGCCCGCTCAGACGCAGCAGCCTGTTGCGCAGCCTTCTTCGCAGCGCCCTGTGCAACAACCCTCCGCAGTGCAGCCGCACCCTGCCGCTCCGTCAATGCCTGCTGCAAAACCTGCGCCAAAGACGGTTACCGCTCCGCCACCTTTGCCTACGGTTATGCCGCAGATGCCTTCTGTGAGACCTATGGCAACCTCAATGACGGGTAGTGCCGCCCCATCGCAGTCAGCAGCGCCCTCTCAGCCTTTGCAGAGCCGCCCTTTTACGACCGACCAGTTCAATGACGCGTGGGCTGGTCTGAAAGAACTCTTTCGAGAAGAACCGCGTCTTTGTTCGCTGATTACTTTGTACAAACCGCACTTGCAAACACCCGAGTCTGCTGTGGTGGAACTGCCCAACCAATGGGAACTCAACGAGATGAAACAGCACCTGCGCCGTATCCACCAGTTCTTGCATACGCGCTTGCAGAACGACCGACTGCTGCTGACGCTCACTGTGGCGAAGTACACCCAGCAGCAGATGGCATATACGGCAGAAGAACGCTATCGGGTGATGCTCAAGGATAATGCTTCCTTGGCAGATTTAAAAGAGCGTTTAGACTTGCAGTTAGATTAGTATAGCAGACAAAAGCCCTATTTCGTTTCGTATCGTGACAGACTTGAAAGCATACCTACCTACCACCCGCAAGGAGTTGGATATCCGCGGTTGGGACGAGTTAGACATCATCCTTTTCTCGGGTGATGCCTATATAGACCATCCGCAGTGTGGTGCTGCCGTCATCGGTCGGGTGTTGGAGCATGCGGGTTACCGTGTCGCCCTTGTCCCGCAGCCAGACTGGCGGGGTGACCATAGAGACTTCACGAAGTTAGGCAAGCCCCGCTTGTTCTTTGGCGTAACGGCGGGCGCAATGGATTCTATGGTAAACCACTATACGGCAGCGAAGCGCAAACGCTCGGACGATGCTTTCTCGCCCGAGGGCAAGGCGGGCTTGCGTCCCGACTACTGCACCATCACCTATTGCCATATACTGCGACAACACTTCCCCGATACACCCATTGTCATCGGGGGCATCGAAGCATCTATGCGTCGGCTCACCCACTACGACTACTGGGCAGACCGCTTGATGCCTTCCATCTTGGTGGATGCGCAAGCAGACCTGCTTATCTATGGGATGGGGGAGAAAGCCATTTTGGAGACAGCGGCACATATCCGCGATCGTCAGCCGCTCACGGACATTCCGCAGACCGCCTACCTCTCTCGTGCGGTTTCACCCACTTCGGAAGACATTGTGCTGCACGCCCACGAGGCGGCTTTGCAGGACAAGCGCAAGCACGCAGAGAACTTCCGCTATATCGAAACGGAGAGCAACAAGATAAAGGCACACCGTATTGTTCAAGCCGTGGGTAACCGCTATGTGGTGGTCAACCCGCCTTACCTCCCTTCCACAAGCGAGGAGTTGGATGCCATATACGACCTGCCGTTCCAGTACCTGCCGCATCCCAAGTATAAAGATAAGCGTATTCCTGCGTACGAGATGATACGTTTCTCCGTCTGTATGCACCGCGGTTGCTTTGGCGGTTGCTCTTTCTGCACCATCTCTGCGCACCAGGGCAAGCAGATTACTTCGCGTTCCAAGGCGTCTATCTTGCGTCAGATACGCCGTTTGCAGACCCTGCCCGAGTGGCGTGGCGTGCTGTCTGACTTGGGCGGACCTTCTGCCAATATGTATGGCATGCACGGCAAGGACTTGTCGCTGTGCCAACGCTGCGCACGCCCTTCTTGCCTTATTCCCTCTATCTGCAAGAATCTTAATCGTGACTTCAAGCCGCTACTGGATATCTACCGCACAGTGGATGCACTCCCCGAAGTAAAACATGCTTTTGTTGGTTCAGGCATTCGCTACGATTTGCTGTCCGAAGAATACGGCAAGCAGTTAATCACACGGCATGTGAGCGGACGCTTGAAGGTTGCGCCTGAGCATACAGCCCCTGAGGTGTTGCGCCTCATGCGTAAACCCTCGTGGGAGCATTTTATGCAGTTCCGTGCGTTCTTTTTGCAGGTCAATGCGGAGAATAATATGCACCAGCAGTTGATACCTTATTTTATCTCCTCCCATCCGGGGTGTACCAATCGGGATATGGCACATCTGGCGGAATGGACCAAGCAGATGCACTACCGCCCCGAGCAGGTGCAGGATTTCACGCCTACGCCCATGACGCTTTCCACTACGATGTTCTACACAGGGCTGGACCCCTATACGATGAAGCCCATCTATGTTGCGCGCACGCCGCAGGAGAAGAAGCAGCAGAACCAATACTTCTTTTGGTGGAAGAAATAGATGTCAACACGGGTCATCTACGGGTCATCTACGGGCAAACAGCCTTTTTAACGTACCCAACAGCATATATAAAACGAGTCTATGAAACTTCGTAAAACAAAATATCAAATCAATCCCAAGACGCTCGCCATGGAGCGAGTGGAAGTCGGTTTTCGTTATTGGTTGCGCCGTTCGGGCTGGTATCTTATCGGTGGTATCTGCTTTGGTGTGTTGTTCTTTCTGGTGTTCTTCTACTATTTTCCGTCTCCTCGTGAGTCGCAGTTGAAGCAGCAGAACAGGAATTTGGAGGCACAACTCCATTTGCTCAATCGTCAGGTGGATCAGATGCAGGTCGTGATGAAGGATTTTGAGCAGCGTGACGAGAATCTGTACCGTGTCCTGTTCGGCGCGGAACCTATACCGCTTGCCGTACGCACGGGTGCCAATCGCAAGATTGCCTACTACGACTCTATCGCGCGTATGACCAATTCGCAGTTGGCTGCCGACTTGACCTTCAAGGTGGATCAACTGGCAAAGGAGACCTATATCCAAGCCAAGTCGTACGATGAACTCTTGGAATTAGCCAAGACGCAGGAAGTGCGAATGGAGAACCTGCCCGCCATACAGCCCGTGATGAACAAAGACTTGAAACGTACCGCGTCAGGTTATGGTATGCGTATCGACCCTGTCTATCATGTGCGCCGTTTCCATGCGGGTATGGACTTCTCTGCACCTGTCGGCACGGATGTCTTTGCCACGGGCAATGCCAGGGTCATCTTCACGGGTTGGAAACAGGGCTATGGCAATACGGTAGAGTTAGACCATGGCTTCGGCTATACCACCTTGTATGCCCATTTGTATAAAATCATTGTCAAGACAGGGCAGAAGGTGAAGCGAGGCGATGTCGTTGCCTTGGTGGGTAATACGGGCAAGTCCACAGGTCCCCATCTCCACTACGAGGTTCGCTACCAGAACAAGCCTGTTGACCCGCGCAATTTCTATTTCTACGACCTCACGCCCGAGCAGTACGACCAGATGATTCAACTCTCCAACAACTTCGGTCATATGCTCGACTGATATCCCCCTACACACACTACATTTTCTAAACCTTTGCTTTTTGTGGCATACCACTCATTGTAGGAATAAATAACAGCGATAAACTACATACATTCTTGCTAATTCTTCTCGTAAGTTTCTACTGACAACTTTTTCCATTTTAGTTTTTTTTGTCAATAGAAAGTATAGTATTGGGTAATTGGGCAAGTGTTGCCTGGAGTTTCTGTGACTCATAATGTTGCCTGTCTTTTATACGCAGCAATTTTAATTGTCCATATTGAGAAAAGACGGGCATGATTTTGGTATATGACCATCAAAAAGCAATGATTTATGGTTATATTCGTGTCTCGACAGACACACAGACCGTGGAGAACCAACGGTTTGAGATTATGCGGTTTTGCGAAAGAATTGTAAATTGTTGTCTCACCGTGTTTTGGGGCTAATCTAACCATTTCTTGGTTTCCATTTCAATATAATTAGCTATTGCGCTATCTGCAGCAAATAATATATTCATCAAGGTATCAATTGTAATGGTTTGATGTTGCAAGTTATCGGTAGATAATAATGAACTTAAGTCAAAAGAAAAACCCAATGTAGTGTTTGGATTTGTTTTTTGATCCAAAACGCCGATACTCATAGATTTTTTTTGTTTAGAAGGTAGAATAGGAAGACGATGTTTAATATCGTTTGCGTAGTTGCGTAGTGGTAATAGTTCTTGGTACAAATTAGATATGTCTTCATCGTTAAGTTTTTTAACACAAAGTGCCTTCCAATTTATCTTTTTCAGCTCATCCAAATAATTTACATTTGAAATATTATCGGCATTAGTTGTTGCATATGTTTTCGCTGATATAGCGGTAGAATAGCATCCCGAGGATGTACGACTTAAAATCCCATCCGTCCACGCTGCCGCGCATCTCGTCGGCTATTGCCCAAATAGTGCGGTGCAGTTCTGCGCGTTCTTGCTCTTTCTTATTGTCTGTCATAGTAATGTGATATTTGTTGTTATTGATGTTATTGAGGAGGTTGAACTCTCGACGTATCAATTTTTCGAGATTTCGAGGGAGTATTATTTGTTTTACCCAATCCGCTTAAATTGCAGCAACTGGTTGCGATAGTATTCGTACTGTTTCCGTCTTGCCTCAATCTCTGCGGGCAAGCCCTTGCATAGGTCATTCACCAAGGTATCAAACTTATCCAAAATATCCGCTATTCTCTCCTGCTCGGTAAGGGGAGGAAGGGGGATGACGTAATCTTTTATCATTTGTGCATTTAGATTTGATTGTGAACCTTGACCCATTGCTTTTAGTTTCAAATACTCTTTGCTCAACCAATGAAATACGTATCTATAATATGCTTTCTGTTCATTTATTTGCAGATTACAACATGCTTGGTTTGTAGTAAGAGGTATTTTGTTTATAGCCACTTTCGCTGCTGTTGCCCCATACATAGCAACGATAACGCAATTTGCTGGTATCCACTTAGCAGAAGAATTTTTAACGGCTTCTTCTGTGATTTTTAGTTCTGTATCATATATGTTTCTCCAATCTACTTCTTGTGTTCGCAGCCAAGGAATTGTACCTTGATAGTATGATTTGTTTGAACTAGTCGGCGTCCCGCCAGAGCATATAATAGTACAAATGTCTTTCAGTTTGACGTATTGGATGTTACACCCCCCCCGTTTAACTCGCTGAAATTCAACAGTTTATTACGGTAATACTCGTACTGTTTCTGTCGGGCTTGCAGTTCGGCTTGCAGTTCGGCTTGCAGCCGAGTGAATGTATCCAGTATTCGTACAATCTCCTCCTGAACTGGCAGAGGAGGAATGGGAAAAGGTACTTTCTTCAAAGCGTTCATATCCACAGCGGGGAAACTGGATACCTTCGTATTGTGCAAGCACCATTGGTCGATTTGAAAGAAGTAGTAGAACACAAACTTTGTCAAAAGTTTGTCTTTGAGCGATTTACGAATTGCAAAATTCGTAAATCGCTGATTCGCAAGCGAATCAGCAATTACCAAGGCATGCTCGCCAATGGTAGCTGTAGTCGCTAAAATGATAGACCCTGCTTCGAACAACCCTTTTCCTTTAACTGCTTGGGGTGTGATGTGCTGAATAGCGTCTGATAGTATATGTCCATTGGCTCGTATGTCCTCCATACGAAACCAAGGAATAGTCCCTCCCTCCCAAAAATCAGAATTTGCTTTCGAGGGAGTATACCCTCCTCGAATATCAAAAACCTCTTCCAGTGTCTTGTATTCCATGCCATCAGGGCAGTGTTTTTGTATCAGTTCTTGCAGTGTGTTCATATAATATGGTAAAATTTATTCTATGTAAAATAAGGATTTTATATGCCTACTATTTTTTCGGTATTTTCCTGTGTATCGTTCGTTCGGAGGCGAATCAAACATCGGAATATATTCCTACTTGTTGTTAGAGCCCAATAACGAATGCAAATTTAGTAAAGATTTTTTAAATAAACAAATTTCGATGTCATAAAGTGTAATTTTTTCTTGGTCTATTATCCACACCAAAGGCTATACTTCCAGTACAATATGCAATTATCTCACCTCTGTTGTTTCTACAAATAAAACCCCTCTGTCAGTTTCGTGTATTCGGCGCTCCTTGCCTCGCCATCGTGGCTGAGGTATAAATCGGTGGCAACGGGTGGAGTAGGCGGCTCCACTCGGGAAAAGGAAATTAAGATTCGTTTTGCGGGTTTGCCCTCTTTGGTATAGACGTTTGTCAGTCGGTTGCAACAGAGTCGTTGCAGCCGTGCCAAGGCAAGAATGTCGCGTTCTACCTCTTTGGGTAATACCAATGCGATGACGCCTCGAGGAGACAATAATCTTTCACTATGCTTTATTAAGTCTGCGAATGGTAGCATACTATTATGCCGCGCGCCAGTTCGTTGCTTGTTCGGACACAATAGGCTATTCGCAAAGTAAGGCGGATTAGACACTATCATGTCATACGGTGCTGCATTCCATTCCTGCAAACTGCACTTGTGCGCGCACAACCTATCTGCAAATGGAGCATGCTGGAAATTGTCCGTTGCCTGCAAATAGGCTCCCTCATCTATGTCTATTGCATCTATCTGCGCTTTTGGAAACCGCTGTGCCAGCATCAGCGCAACAAGCCCGCTTCCTGTCCCCACATCCAAAATACGCATAGGCATACATCTCGGCTCCCTCAAAGCATTTTCGCAATCTTTTTCGATGAACGTTGCATTCTTGTAGCCATCTTCCGCAAAAACCTTCGTTTCGTTATGGTTTTCGGCGGAGGCAGAAGGCTTACAAGTTTCCTCTGAGTAAACAACGGTCTTGCAATCGTTTTCCGAGAAAGGACTATTCTGACTGCCGCTTCCTGCGCCGTCATCAGCGGATGATAGCGGTGTAGCCCACGCCCCAAGTAGAACACCATCTGTACCTACCTTCATAGCGCACTTGTCATGCCACACGGTAAATTGCTGAAAACGAAAATAAGGAGACCCCATAACATAAATTGCTAATGTTCGTATCTGTTTTATTTGGGAGCATACATCTATGCACCGTTTGTTGCATAAAAAGCCATTCATTACAAAAGGCAGAATGTTACCATATTTGCCTTTTTCATATCAATGGTATTTTGTTATCCTACAAGGTATTTTTCGATATCCTTACGGGCTAAACACGGGTCATCTACGGGTCATCTACGGGTCATGTAGCCGATAAATAGCAAAAATTCAGGACATACGTCTTAGTGAGGTAGTGCTAACAAAGCGTAAGGAAAGTCCCGTATTATGCTATCTTTTTGTCTAATGCAACCTACTTTTCAATGTATGTCGTTTCGGGATTACAAGACAGGTTTTTATGTAGTTTCTCCCCATATTCCGTCACCGCACTTTTAATCACCGTCAAATAAGCAGTGATGACACTCGTGCTGGTGTTCTTGGTCTGCACTGTGGGTATGATACAGAGAATGCACACCTATGTACACGCCCACACCCAAGAACAGTACGGCACAAATATAGCGAAACCATTTTTCAAAGACTTCTAAATTATGGGTCAGTTTGCCGATACTTACCGCGCTATAACAGATAATCCAGGCAATTATAATCACAGGCAAACCTGTTCCCAATGCAAACACAAACGGCATTGTCCATGAAAGCGTAGCGGGCATTGCAATCGCAATGTCCACCATCGTGATGAAATAAATCAACCGATGAGGGCAGAATGCCACGGCAAAGAACACACCCAGAAGAAATGACCACAGTCCTGTAAAACGGTTATCCAACTGCGCAAGCCATTTATTCATTCCATGGTCATGCGCATGATGATGCCCCGTAAAAAACAGTAGCACACCGCATACAATCATAAATACAGCCAATATAGGTTCTCCATACTGCTCAATGATGGATTGTATATGTTCCGTTTGCGCCCCCAAGAGGAAAGGGACGCTCAACAGCATATAGGTTGCCAACTTTCCCAGCACAAACATCATTCCGTTGAGCAACACACGGCGTTTATTCTGAATTTCCTTGTCTATGTAGCAGATAGCCGTCAGACTGGTAAATAGGGTACAAGGATCTAATATCGTAAGCAAGCCTAATACGAAGGCGGATAACAACTGTGTCATATCTTCTATTTATTCATTGGCAGTACAAACAGTGCATATGAGTACGTATGAAAGAACTGCCCAATTTTATGCCAATTCAAATTCACTTGCAAAATTACGCTTTTTTTTTGACATATACAAAAATACTTTACTGCATCGTACATCTAATACTAATTCAGTGTACATAGATAGAACCGTGAATACATAGATACACAAATAAAACTTTTACATACAATCACAAAATTCACAATTATCTATGTGCTAAAAGAGCAGTATAGATAGATTTGCAAAACAAATCACACATCTACGGTACAACGATATAAATACATATAATGATACAGGCACCATTAAATACGCAAATATATTCATACGTATAACAGATTAAATATCAATTGATATGAAATTTACTTCAAATGTACATTACACTTGTATTACAAATGCGTATTAACAACGTATTGTATCAGAAACATTTAGCGATAAATATGATAATACACTAATAATAAACATATTATAGTTATTATTTCAAGTGAGTTTGTAATAAGATATGGTTAGTTTTGAGAAAGATATTGCTTAGGTGTATCTTTATCTGTCAAACAATTGTGAATTTATATTAGGAAATAATTTTCGCAAATTATTCCGATTAAACATTTGTGTATCTCAAAAAGTTTTCGTATCTTTGTGCGATAATTCACAAATCTACTATCATCATTTGTTTGATTTTATACTATATGAACGAGAGAGAGAGATTATTGAAAATAATCGAAGAAGAAAAAATGAATGCCAAGCAGTTTGCGGAGGAAGTTGGTATTCAAGCGGGCACTATTAGCAATATCGTCAATGGACGTAATAATCCCAGTTTGGATGTAATGCAACGCGTGCTGAACCGTTTTCGTACTATCAATAGCGATTGGCTTATTTTAGGTGTTGGAAGTATGTATCGCACGAATACGAACATCAATACATCCACTACGGACAATGAAAAACAAATTGAAAAGACATTGTTTGATAGTGGTGAAGAAGCACCGCAAGAGAATACGTCGCAAAAAACAATGTCAAGTTTGCCATCTATCTCCAAAAGTCTGCCATCTGCTGCACAACCAAATCGTACCAAAGAATTATCTCCATCACAGGATTCACCTACTGCGGTACGCACCATTAGGAAAGTTGTGGTATTTTATTCGGATGGCACCTTCGAAGAAATCTCACAATAGTAAGAGGGCATACATTGGCTCCCCCTTGTCCGTTACTTCATATGGCGGTAACGAGCAAGGGGGGATGTATGTATGTATGTATGTATGTATGTATGTATGTTTGGACTATCGCTAATAAGCGAGCAGCAAGCCGTAAGATGGCATCAGTGGTAATATCACCGCAAGTCGGATAGGTTGTGGTGGAAGATAGAACACCCCATCCGCGGGTATAGAGTATGTCGTACCATGTAACAACCCACAATAGTTCAAATTACATGGTATTTGAACTATTGTGGGTTGTCTTATTTATACCAATGCCAAGTCTATCACTTCTTGAATGTCTTGCACATAGTGGAACGTAAGTCCTTTCAAGTAGATTTCGGGTATGTCTGCGACATCTTTTCGATTGTCATCACATAGGATGATATTCGTGATACCAGCACGTTTGGCAGCCAATATCTTTTCTTTTACGCCACCGATAGGAAGCACCTTGCCACGTAGGGTCATCTCTCCTGTCATCGCAATACGTGGACGTACCTTGCGTTTTGTAAAAGCACTCACTAAGGCAGTAGTCATTGTAATACCCGCACTTGGTCCATCTTTAGGAATGGCTCCTTCTGGTACATGGATATGTACCGATTGCGTTTCGAGGTCTTTTTGTTTAATGCCAAACTGCACTGCATGCGCTTTGATATATCCTAATGCAAGTGTAGCAGATTCTTTCATCACATCACCTAAATTGCCAGTCAAGGTGAGGGTGGGTGTCTTGCTTGGCGAGAGAGAGGCTTCGATAAACAGTATTTCTCCGCCCACTTGTGTCCAAGCCAAACCTGTTACCACACCGACATAGTTATTGTTCTCCCACATATCATGGCTATAACGCGGCTGTCCTAAGTAGGCAACCAAATCTTCACGGGTAATAGTCGCATTGTACGCTTGCCCCATAGCCAACTTTATATCGACCTTACGGCACACATTGGCAATCTGGCGACTCAACGCACGTACACCGGATTCGCGTGTATAATCATTGATAATACGACCGATGATGTCCTTGCGGAATTTCAGTTGAGAAGGCTTTATACCATGCTTTTCGAGTTCTTTTGGCACAAGATGCCGTTTGGCTATTTCTTCTTTCTCTTCTTGCAAGTAGCCTGTCATCTCCACCAATTCCATACGGTCGAGCAAAGGACGGGGAATCGTATCCAATGTATTTGCCGTAGCAATAAACAGCACTTTGCTTAAATCGTATTCCACATCCAGGAAATTGTCATGGAACGTACTATTCTGCTCGGGGTCTAAAACCTCTAACAATGCGGCTGTAGGATCACCTCCCTGCGCATTGGTTCCGATTTTGTCTATCTCGTCCAATACAAATACGGGATTGGACGTACCTACTTTGCGAAGGCTTTGGATAATACGGCCAGGCATGGCACCAATATACGTACGCCGATGCCCGCGTATCTCTGCTTCATCGTGCAATCCACCTAATGAAATTCGTGCATATTTCCTACCGAGTGCAGTCGCAATAGATTTACCCAAACTGGTTTTTCCCACACCCGGAGGACCGTATAGACAAAGGATCGGGGAAGTCAGTATCTCCTTGTTGGATAGAGCCGCTTTTTCTTCGTCCGAATAGCGAAGGTTCAACTGACGCTGTACCGCCAAGTATTCGACCACGCGCTCCTTTACCTTTTCCATACCATAGTGGTCTTTATCCAAGACTCTCTGCGCATTTTCAATATCGTAGTTGTCCTCTGTAAACTCCTCCCACGGCAATTCAAGCATCGTATCCAAATAGTTCTCCTGAGTAGTGTATTCAGGGGAGTGAGTAGGGATACGTTCCAACTTACGCAGTTCCTTCTCAAACACCGTATTGACTGCCGCAGACCATTTTTTCTTGCTTGCACGCTCACGCATCTCCTGCGCACGCTCCAACCCTGTATTGCCCAATTCTTTTTGGATAGTTTCCATCTGCTGATGCAAATAGAACTCACGCTGCTGCTTACTCAATTCCTCTTCCGTCTTGGATTGAATATCAGCCTTCATTTTGAGCATTTGCACCTCTTGATTTAGCAGTTCCAATAGATGGAATGCACGTTCTGAAACCGCATGCATACCAAGCAATTGCTGCTTGTCCTCTATCTTAAATTCGAAATTCGTACAAATGTAGTTTACGAGGGTAGGCGGGTTGTCAATGCTACGCAAGGTCATACTTGCTTCGGCAGGCACATTGTCTGTCTTTTCGAGTACCTGCATCGCTTGCTCCTTGATATTGCTTACAAGGGCAAGAAACTCTTTATCACCGCGCTTGGGAAAGTCCTCTGGCATGCGTTGTACCTTCGCTTTCAGTCCCGTACGATTGGAAGAAAATGCTTCTACATGGATACGTTCTATTCCTTCCAATATAATCATCTTTGTACCGCTCTGTATCTCAATAACTTGCATTACACGAGCCGCAGTACCGATGTCGTATAAATCGCCGTCTTTTGGCTCTTGCGTATCACGCTCTTTCTGGCAACAAACAGCAATCAACTGTTCTTTGTTGTACGCATTTGTTACCAGTTTTAACGATTTGGGACGTCCAACAGCCACTGGCATCATCACACCAGGAAACAAAACCCGATTCCGCAAAGGAAGTACATCCAATATATCACCGTCATTCAACGTGATATCACCGCCATCATTACCTTTGATGACGGAAAACATACGCTTCGTTTCGTCCTTTGCGTCTTTATCCATATCAAAATAGTCTATCAGCATCAATAGTTAGGGTATAACGTTATATGTTCTATTTTACATAATCGGTATTATAAACCGAAATATGTGTGAATTTGACCGCAAAATTACGCAAAAAAAATGATATGTGCAAACTATTCTGATATTAAATTGTGAATTATGACTTTGGATGATAAATATGTGTATGGACATTGTTTCAACCCGTTGTGTGTAGAGATATTCGATATTACCACACAGCAGATGGAGACACGTCAGGTTCCGTGTGGAAAATGTCATCATTGTAAGATGACTCGTGTAAATGAGTGGGTGACTCGTATGCGTTTACAGAGTTCTACATATAAGAATACGTATTTTGTTACGTTCACTATTTCTGATTGTGCACCATATTCTGTATTAAAGGATCATAATGCCTGTTGGTCAAAAGTCAATACAAATCATACAGTATCATTCCAGCCATTGACATTACATAAGCCTACTGTTCAGAAATTTCTTAAGCGTTTACGTAAGAATTACGATCTACCTACTTTATCTTATTTCTTCGTCGGAGAGTATGGCAGCACATATGGTCGTCCACATTATCACGCATTGCTGTGGTCTGATGAGCCTATAACTCTTGATATGCTGGAAGATTGTTGGAAACTTGATGGCATTTCATTTGGTATGATAGATTTTCACGATCTAAATGCAAATGGTACTATGTTATCAGAACTTGTGAATTATTCGTTTAAGTACTGTTGTAAGTATGTGCAGAAGACAGATTTTGATTTTTCCAAAATACCAACTATTGAAGAGCATTTACATTGCAATAATCGATTACAAAATGTATTACAATATGAAACAAACCTATTTAAAAATGGAGTATCAGTTGTTGATGCTCTTACAGAACTTAGTGCGTCGTATGTTCGAACGTATGAACCGTTTATGTTGTGTTCTCGTGCGCATTCTATTGGAGGTAGATACTTTGAAGCAAACAAGAGAAGATTTGAAAAGGGCGACTTGCGTCTGCTTGGAGTCCTTGATAAAGACTTGGTGTTTCCCACTTACTTTATGCGAAAGACCAAACAAATTATCTGCCCGTATTTCCCTGTTTCTATCAGGGATAAAAAAGAAGGCAGCTGCATTGTTACGAAAGTGTGTCCTAAAGATACGTCTTCACGCTTACCGTCTGTGGAGACCCTTTTGCGTGAGCTACAAAATTCTACGGATAACGTACAAGTGTTGTTTTACGATAATGGAACGGATGTACAAAATATATTGCAAACTGTACCAGACCACCGGGTTACTTTTGGACCGTATCGGGACAGGTCATTGTTAGACTATACGATATTTGACCGTCAGAATAAGCAGTTCCTTTTGTATAATGGCAGTATGTTTGATTGTTACAAGTACAATCGGAAAAAGAAAGATTATGAGCGTGTCGGTGCGATGTCTCTTGATTATGTCCTTGAGCGTATGGATGAGTCCTTCCGAGCCTTGCTTAAATTTGTGAGTCCTTTCTATGAGAGCAGAGAGTTGAAAGAGCAAGAATTTGACGCTTATGTAGAAAGTGATTTCCGAGGCGACTACGGAGCATATGAGCGGTACGCTAAGCAGTTGCAGGTGCAATTGATGTCGGTTGTACATCGTAACCAGGAAAAATATAACCAAACAAAAACATTGTTCTAATATGAAACGTGATCAGTTTCGAAAATTCATCACTGGTTGCTACCGTGGTGTACATTATTTTGAGCAGAACGCCCAGGATAGTGTGACAGATCCTTCTTTTGCGATGACAGGCACCCAGTTGGCAGTTGCAAGCCTAATGGGACAGCCCATTCCGCAGCCATCAGTTAATTATTCGTTTAACAGTGCTATATCTCCAGATGATGTGGATATAATAGATAAAGCAGGTGCAGATCCTTTCGAGGTGTACGCAGTGCAGCGTAGTAAGGAAAAAGATGTAAAGGCAGCGCATCAGATGATGTTGGATATGCCTGAGTATCAAGAATATGTCAAACAACAAACTCCTAAACATTATGAGTAAAAGTAAGCGTAGCGGTCGTAAAATCCGCGTAAGTAGGACAGGCACACGCCTGTGTTGGATTGCTGTATTATCAGCATGTATCGTTTCATGTAGCAGCACTCAAAAAATTGTTGTCAAACAGGAACAAGATGGACAATTGCAAGAGACTACCATTGAGCAGCAAGGTAAGATAGATAATTTGAGTCTATCATTTATTAATTGTAAAACGTTCTGAAAATGGATGCATTGAAAAGTAATGGTCAAATGCTAGACCAGATAGACCTTGAGCAAATCCCGCGCTCGGGTTTTGATTTGTCGTATAATAATAAAGGTACTTGCCAAGTCGGTAGGATTGTTCCGACGCGTTGTATGGAGATGATGCCAGGTGATAGCGTAAAAGGCAGTACGCAGGTTGCTATGCAGTTCGAGCCGTTGGCAGTACCTATTCTTGCAAATATGCGTTGTAAGCAGGAAGACTGGTATGTTCCTAATCACATCCTCTGGGATAACTGGGACGAGTTTTACACGAAAGGCGAAGATTTGTCGGACATATCGAAAGTGCCGTCTGTGACATTGGCGCGTATTATGGATTATCTTTCCCGTGTTATGTTTGGCTATTATCCAGATGATGACCATTTCTTCTATGTTCGTGCTGGTTACCTTTATTTAAACAAGCGTATAAACTCGGCAAAACTTGGTAGTGCTGAATATATGGCTCTTGCCACGCGTGTATCTCAATTGTCTGCCAATTACCAAAATGCAGTTTCAAACGTAAAGAAAACATATACTGGCAAAGATCTTGCCGAGGCTATGCGTGATCTCAAAACTGATTATCAAGAATTATGGGATCTCCAGGCTCAATTGAAATCTATGTATGGTTTTGTGGAAGAGATTAAGGAAGAGCATTACAATATGTTCTTATACGTTGATGAACTGCTACGTTATTTAAGTGAATTGGAAAAATTCTTAAACTCGGCAGTTGTCCAGAATAATGGCTTAGAAGATTTGTACGATTATTATCGTGATCGTATTAAAGATTTTAAGGAGTATATTGGAACTGTTCCCCAGTATTGGGATGACCGCTACAAAGGATATGTAATATTACTCTATCAGGATGTAGAAACGTCTCTGATCGCGCCGAAAGTTGCAGGTTCTACAGTGTATAATACATTGTCATTCCAAGATCTGAAGGATACAAATGGTGTTTGGCGTTCTTCGTTCAGTCTTCCGAGCATGTTTGAGCCTATTGCTGATATCTTGGCACAACCAGATTTAGCAACGAATTTTTCTTTGAGTGTTTCTGGACAAACAACCACTATTCACTGTTATACTAAATCGATGTGTATTCCCTCGGAGTTTCTCACATCATTTATCCGATTGATGTATGATTTGGTTTCCCCTCTGGTCGGACCATCTTCTACACTTGGATATCTTGGTTATCCTCAGCTGCTGCCTCAAGATTTTGCCCTTCTTTCTATTATCGGTATCAACTTAAATATTGGAAATAGATCTTTTGTTGAAGTTTCCGAGGAAGAACAAGGTGTCGGATATTTTGATGCCATGCCGTTCCATTCATTATATTGTACGCATGTGCCTAAATCAATACTCCCATTGCGCGCATGTTATGCAATATGGTACAATAATTATCGTGACCAATTGTTGGAAACAGATGCTCCGAAACCCGTTACGCAAACTGTCATTACTGACCAGGAATTATTGGTACTGTTATCGCCTCGTCTTCGTTGTTGGTCAAAGGATGCATTCACGACATCACTCGCTAATACTGGTACTGGTAATATGGTCGTCCCTATTTCAGAGTCATTGAGTAAAGTAGGTTATAATGCGTCTAATACTGGCGATGTGATGGAGGATAAACTCCAGTCTATTATGCAGTTGAATTTGGCAGATTATACGTTGTCTGATGGGACAAAGGTTGAATTACCTACCCGTTTCCTCTCTTCGTATGCATCGGATGTTCAAGGTGCTGCTGCAACGAACTATTCATTTAGTTTGGATCTTCTTCGCCGCGTTGGACGTGCAGAAAAATGGGTTCAAAAAGCCCTAATCTATGGTAATAAAATCCAGGATGCATTATTCACCCATTGGCGTGTAAAAATTAAAAACGAACGTATCCAGTTGCCCGAGTTTGTCAACTCTCATGTTCAGACTATTAAGATTGACACGATTCTAAACAATACGACTACAGCAGAGAGTAATGCAGGTGACAAGGCAGGTTTTGCCAGTATGTATGGTGAGAGTAATGGCTTTACTTTGTACAGTCCCGAGTGTGGATGGCTCATATCGTTTATGTCCATACTTCCGGAGCAGTCTTACCCGTATGGAACGCCTCGTCATCTTGACCGCTTGGATGTGTTCGACTTTCCGTTCCCCGAGTTTGCTCAAATTGGTATGGATGCAGTGTATGAGAGTGAGCTTGTTTGTTCTCCTGTAAGTATTAACGTAAATACTAATGGTGTGCCAAATGTGTTTGGCTATCAAGGACGCTACTATGATCTGAAGTTTAAACAGGATGAAGAGCATGGCGAGCTGTTGACTACTCAGAACATGTATACCTTTGGTCGTGAGTTTTCTCCTTACGGTCAGGACACTATGCCGAAGTTAAATGCTCGGTTCGTGCATTGTCATCCCAAGTTGGATATGTTCGTGGTTGATGATCCGTATATTGACCTTGTACGGTATGACATCCATCATTCTGTTGCTGCGACTCGTGCATTCCCCGTCTGTGGATTGAGTGTGTAAGGTTAAGTATGTAGCGTGTGCCTCTTGCGAGGTGCACGCTATAAAAAACAATCTTATTTTGATGTGTAAAAATTGACGTAAAATGTGTAAAAATTGACATTATGCCAAATTGGTTGAGTTTTTTCGGTGGTATTATTCCGTCTATAATATCTAATGTTGCAAATGGTATCTTGCAGGATAAACAGAACGCCCATAACGAGTTGATGCAGCAGATGCAGAATGCCCATAATGAGCGTTTGGTTGACAAGCAAAATGCCGCCTCTCGTGCAGAGGCAGAGAAAGCCCGTAACTTTTCCACTGCGTCGGCTCAGATGAATAGGCTGCAAGCTGCTGGTTTATCAAAGGCTGGTGCAGTTAATGCTCTTACTGGTGCAGGTGCATATACCCCCGCCCCGGTAAATGTATCCCAAGGACAAGCAGCACAAGGTGCTGCACCTCAAATCGACCTCTCCGGAATTGTTAATGTTGTCCAAGGTATGGCTCAATTAAAAGAGCAGCGTAGACAGTTCGATAAGACTATGGAACTCGAGTATCAGAAATTCGATGAGGAAAAAATTAATAACTCCAGTATGCGTGATCTTAACAAGGCACAAATTAACCGTCTTGCAAAAGAAAACGAGGTCTCGGATGCAACTATGGCAAACCTTGCTGCTAATACGAGCCTGACGTGGCAAGAATTAAAGACGGAGTGTGCTAAAACTGATTGGACATTAAAGCAAACTGCTCTTGTAGTAGAGCAAACCAAATTAACTGCGGAGCAAGTCCTCCAAACTCGTGCTATGACGCAGAAGTTGCAGGCAGAGAAAGAAGAGATAAAGGAACGGACTTTGAATTATTGGTATGACCGAGGATTGAAGACCGCCCAGGCTGAGAACCTGTGGAAACAAACTGACAAATTGAACGAGGAAATATTGGTATTGCAGTCCGATTACGCTGCTGGTAAGCATGTCGATGTGCAGCGTCTTACACGGTTGGCTGCTGATATGCAGGAAATTGAAAAGCAACTGAAAGATAATGAATTATTGCGTGATAATTGGAAACTGAAGGAAGATGCCTGGAACTCTACGGCATTGGATTATTTCCCTGGACAATTATTCGCTACTTGGAGTTGGATGTGTGAGCATGCATTGCCGTTAAATGGTCTTATTAAGATAGGTACAAAATAATTTGTGTATATCAAATAAAAGTAGTACCTTTGCGCTATGGAAGATAAAATAAAGAAAATTATAAGGTACATTTGGTTATTTGTAGCCTTGTTTTTATCAATTATTGCTGCAATCGCTTTTGTTGGTACATTTGTCAGTGCTTTTTTAAGCCATTAACCCCTACCCATTTCGTCATCAGGAATAGCATGGACTTGTTCTGTGCTATTTTTGTGTATGCTATCGCCCGAACATTCAGAAGTAGGCGGACACCGCTACGCCCATTAGGGCGTGGCAGTAGGTAAATGTCCGTCCGCCGGCTATCTAATCATACAACAACAGGCGGGTCATCCGCCGTAGCCGTAAGGCGTAGTTTGTTTGCCGTAATCTCTTAAAATAAATTATAAAAATAAACAAAAGTAAATGGTTTTGCCTGCGCTTTTCTAAAAAGCGGTGACACTCTTGATTACTATATAACGACTGACACCGTAGTGTTCAGCATTTGCGAATATTATAGTATTTTAAATATGAGTCCACAAAAAAAAGATGCAAAAAATTTGCACCTTTCACAAAAATGTATTACCTTTGCATCGATTTATAAAGTTGATGTGTTCTTGTTCACAACTGTTTATTTGACATATTCGGTATTATAGTTAATTCATTATAATACCTGTCATATAATAATGTAAGATACGATCTTTATTACCAGATACTATCTTTATTACTAAACGGTGAATTATTAAACCGTTATGTAACATTACTCTGCAATCACATCTGGGTTGATCTTCCGAATGAGTCCTTTGAGGACATCACCAGGACCATACTCATAGAAATGGGTTGCACCATCTACAATCATATTCCGTACGGTTTGCGTCCAACGTACAGGAGATGTGAGTTGCAGCAACAAATTCTCACGAATCTTTTCAGGATTGGTTTGCGGATATGCATTGATATTCTGGTAGATCGGACAGAACGGCTGATTAAAACGGGTTTGCATGATTGCATCGCGCAACTCCTCAGCGGCAGGTGCCATCAAAGGAGAATGAAAAGCACCGCCAACAGGCAAACGAAGTGCTCGTTTGGCACCATTTTCTTTCATCACGGCACATATGCGTTCTACCGACTCAACAGTACCCGAAATGACGACCTGACCTGGACAGTTGAAATTCGCAGCAACTACAATACCGTCTTCCTTGTCGCTCTGGCATATCTCGTCCACACGTTCGTCTGGCAATCCCAATACTGCAGCCATGGTGCCTGGTCGCTGTTCGCAAGCGCGTTGCATGGCTTGTGCTCGCTTACTGACTAACACAAGCGCATCCTCAAAATCCAATGCACCACATGCGACAAGCGCAGAGTATTCGCCAAGGCTATGACCTGCAACCATATCTGGTCTGAGTGTGGTTAAAAGTTGAGACGCTATGACCGAATGCAAGAATACTGCAGGTTGGGTAACATCTGTACGTTTGAGATCCTCTGCCGTTCCTTCAAACATAATATCGGTTAGTCGAAAACCTAATACTTTATTGGCTTTTTCGCATATCTCACGTGCTTCCTGATGAGCATCATAAAGGTCTTTGCACATGCCCGTAAACTGCGAACCTTGACCAGGGAATACAAATGCGTTCATAATCGTTTGCTTATTACAAATAATTCAAAAATCCCTGCAAAGGTACAAAAAAAAAATGACATATACACTATTTTTACAAAAAAACACACAGCCATAATTTTATGGCGGCTTTTGTGGCGCGTGTAGAGCATCTGAAGTTGGTCTGCTTGCTCAATGTTATATAGATACGAAATGTTGAAAAAATGATAATAAAACGGGCAGGGTCTATCTCTTGTTTATGATATTTCTCAACGACTTGGCTGCAAGTTTTCGGCTACATGACCCGTAGATGACCCGTAGATGACCCGTGAAGACATCAGAAAAAACTGTGGATTGACATCATGAAGCCTGTTTTAACAATCTATCTTAGATTTTGTTTATTTTAACTTTATCAGAAGTGCAAGTACTAAAAATACCGCAGATTTCTCTTGCGGCATTTTAGTATAAAGCATTGATGGGCGGTAAAAGAATTATACCAATACACATAGGTGAGATGTACCCCCAACGAATAAAAAACAGGAGATTACTTACATAAAAGCACAAAAACCCTGTTTATTGAATTGATAGTACATTTCGATGCGTTCTGGCGTGTCATTATCAAGCAACAAGAGCAATTCTTTTGCAAATTCAAGCGTGGCGGAACCATTGGCAGTCACAATGTTTTTATCTCTAACTGCCTGCGCATGGGTATATCCTGCAAAATTGGTATAGTTCGCCCCACCCCATTGTTTGAGTTGGTCTATGCCATTGCCTGTATGTTTAACATCGTTCAAAAAACCGTGTTTCGCCATAAACGATGCGCCATTGCAGATGGCACCGACAACCTTACCACGCTCTATGGCACATTTGACAATCGGGACGACTTTATCAGCAAGAGGTGTAGCCCACCCAAATCCGCCAATAAGTACTAACGCTGCATAATCTTCGGGCATCGTGTCGAAAGAGTAATCTGGCAATGTGCGGAAACCACCGATTGATTTGACTGGTTCTAAGGTAGGAGCCACTACCCTATTGACATACTTCGGGTTCGATTTCAAGGCAAAATCATCGGAAGCAATAGCCTCGGACAAGTAGACAATCTCATGCGCTGCATAATCTGGCAACAGGATATATAAAACTTCGTTCGTCATCGTAGTTTCATTATTGGTATTTTGGTCTATAACAAAAACAGCGTAACGAATGCTTTATTAAAACGATTCCGTTACGCTGTTCTATTGAAACTTATACTATGTAAATGCTGTTTTGGCTTATTGCACAGCAAGGATGGCTGCCACAAGCGCCAAAATAGCGTAGAACTCAGGAAGTGCGGCGTAAATCATCGTATTTGCCTGCACATCGTGACCTGCTGCAATACCAGCAATGCCATTCGCACATACCATACCTTGACGGATAGCCGAGAAAAGGCATACCAGACCAACACTCAATCCCACACCAAAGCATACCACAGGATTGGCGGCAATATACTCCTTGCTCCACATCAAGAATGCCACAAACCCATACAGACCCTGCGTTGCGGGCAGTGCAGACAAAATCATGTAACTCGATGATTTCTCTTTGTTTTTCTTCAATGCACCCTCTGCTGCATTAGCAGCAATAGTTGTTCCATAAGCAGAACCAATTCCGGCAAGACCCAACATAAGCGCCCAACCAAGATAACCTAATAATTCCATAATGATTGTATTTAATTTATAATTTTATTTACTGAACGGTTGATATTTGATACCTTTTCCTTCGTAACCAGAGTTCTTGAAATACTCTACGAAAGTGAGGCGCAAAGGGTGGACAAATGCACCCAAAGCAGACATAGCAATATTGAGGATGTGACCTAAAAGCAGGATTAAGATACAAGCAATCCACTGCCAAGTAGGATGGTCACCCAACACCATCATACCAAGGTCGTTGAATGCGCCACCTAACATGCCACCCGCCAAGCCAAGCGCATACAAGCGGACATACGAAAGCACATCGCCTACGATACCCGTTACCATATTATACGTATCCCAAAGTCCTGCTCCTATATTGACAAAAATGTTGCGTCCTGGTTTATTGAAGACATAAATCCCCAATGCACTGATGATTGCAATGGTGATAAGTACCCACTTGGTAAGTTCTGCACCTGCGTTGAAAGTCATAAGCAGTATGAACGCAGACAAACCGCCCACTATCAGCACAAGCCATCCCCATGTGGATATGGTCTCCTTGAATCCGAAACGTTTGGTATAGCAAATGGCTTTTACCACCATAGCCAAGCATATATGGAATACACCAATACAGATTGCCAGTACCATCTGCGCATCATATCCCATAATAGTGCCCTGTATAATGATGCCTTTTAATGCTTCCGGATACCATGCCGCATCCACCAATGGAATGCCAAAGAAAGTCCCGATAAAGAGCCCTACGACAGTCGTTCCTACACCCAATGTGGTGATGATAGGACCTAAACCTTCGAACATCGAAATGTTTATTTTCTTGTAGTGCGTCAACAAACCGAATACGATGAGTGCCAAGCCATACCCTGCATCGCCCATACACATAGCAAAGAACAGCAGATAAAACGGCGCTAATATAGGCGTAGGATCAAACTCACCATATGTAGGCCAACCATACATACCCGTCAAACACTCAAAAAGACGCGTAAACCAATTGTTGCGTAACTTGATGGGCGTATTGTCTTCGTTTGAAGGCTCTTCCTCGTGGTAATAAATATGCTGCTTGTCCAGCATATCATTGAGCGACTGCGTTTTATCAACAGGACAAAATCCTTCCACCAACTTCAGCGCACCATCCGCCAAAGTATCCGTATTGAGCGTAACACGCTGCCAATCAATCTGCTGCTTTGTCTTCTGCAATTCCTGTCGATACGTCTCTATATGTTGCTTTTGCCAAGCCTCAATCCGTGCATTCTGCGCTACGAGAAGTCCATTCAAGCCCTCTACATCTTTCAGCAAATCCGTTGTGGATTTTTCATTAAGCACTTGCTCCTGGCATATATCTGGCAACGCTGCACCATCTTCTGCTTCGCCGTGGTGCACCTGCACGAAATAGACATTGCCTGCTTGTTCGGCAACAACCATACCCCACTCTTCCTGGAAACTCTTCTTGGGACAGGTATAATAGCGCAAGGTGTACCCTGCTTGAGTCAATTGCTGAATTCGCTCTGCCGAGAATTCGCCCCATACAGCCATACGCGTCGCTTCCTTCTGTGTGGCAACAATGCGTGCTTCAAGATTGGCTTTCTCTTGCAATAACTGCTCTGGCGCACCTTGAGAAATGACTTTGCTCAGTTGGTCGGACTGCTGCAAAAGCGATTGCAACGTAGCGTCATCCACATCGTCTGTTGTCTTCTCTGTGATATGCACCACACCCAATGCACGCAGTTGCTCCAAGAAATCCTCATAATCACGGTGGAATACAAGGAAGGTGTATTTCTTCATTTTTGTAATCATAAAGCGACCTCCTTTCTTGCTTGTTCTTCTGCGGCACGCGCTTCTGCCTCGCGCTTCGATTTTACAATCTTCTGGCTTGACTTACTCAAATTCTCTTCATCCTCCATAAAACGCTTGATTTTACGGATAGCATCCTGATAACCAGGTATCTGCACTTTCTCGAAAAGGTTGACTTTCTGGGTCGTCTTTTTTCGGGCATAATCCAATAAATCCACTTTTCGACGTACAAACTCCTGCCGTATGCCTACATCCGCAATGGCTTTAAGTTGCTGAAAACCATCTGCAAACCATTTAGGAGAAGAAAAGAGACTGAACTCCTTGGTCGAATACACGACTTCTTCCAACACGGGGATACGTACGCCTGCGATCTTTTTAATAGACATACGCACATCATCCACGTGGATGAGAGACGTATCGAATTCACCCCATAAAGCCAACATCTGGTCGTAATCCTTGATGCGTCTATTCACCTCTGCGTCCAACTGCTCAATCTCCTTTTTCGCCTTCTTCACTTCTAATCGAAGGGCTGATTCCTTATTCTGCAGCGTAGGAAGCGTGCGTTGGCGCATCTTAAGATTCTTCTCAAGGGCTTGCAAGGATGTCTTGTTATATTGAAATGAAATAGCCATAATTGCTTATCCCTTTACCCAATACTTATCCACGATGGCTTGCTTGATATTTACCTCCTCTGGCTTGAAATACTTCGCAAACAACACCCATGCCACATCCAACATCTGCGTTGTATTGATATTGACATCAATTGCCAAGATCTCGCGTGAGTAATCCTTGGCAAACGCCAAGCAACGCTCATCATAATCCGTGAGGTCGAAGCCATTTTCTTTCTTCGTCTTTGCATTGGCGGCATCAGCATACAATCGAACGGCAGCATTCATCACTTGCGGATGGTCTTCGCGCGTTTTCTTCCCAGCAACCAACTGTTTCAAACGCGACAAAGAACGGAATGGGTCAACGATGACTTTACCGATATCCGAATCACGGCGGAGATACAACTGTCCCTCTGTAATATAACCTGTGTTGTCAGGGATTGCGTGTGTAATATCACCACCCGCCAACGTGGTCACAGCAATAATCGTAATGGAGCCTCCTCCTGCTTCCTCTGGGAACTGAACCGCTTTCTCGTAGATCTTCGCCAAGTCGGAATACAACGAACCAGGCATAGAGTCCTTGGATGGAATCTGATCCATACGGTTGCTCACAATTGCCAAAGCATCGGCGTAAAGGGTCATATCGGTGAGCAATACAAGCACTTTCTCATGCTTCTGCACAGCAAAATACTCGGCTGCACACAACGCCATATCAGGAATAAGCAGACGCTCTACGGGCGGATTCTCGGTGGTATTTACAAACGATACAATTCGATCCAATACGCCCGCGTTGGAGAATACGTTTTTGAAATACAGATAGTCATCATTAGTCAGACCCATACCACCCAAAATGATTTTGTCTGCCTCCGCACGCAATGCCACATTTGCCATCACCTGGTTGTAAGGCTGGTCGGGATCGGCAAAGAACGGGATTTTCTGTCCAGATACCAAGGTGTTGTTTAGGTCAATACCAGCAATACCCGTAGCAATAAGTTCGCTGGGCTGCTTGCGGCGTACAGGGTTAACACTCGGTCCGCCAATTTCCACTTCGGTGCCTTCCACAGCAGGACCGCCATCAATCGGTTCTCCATAGGCATTAAAGAATCGCCCTGCCAATTGATCACTCACTTTCAGCGATGGTGCTTTACCCAAGAACACCACTTCTGCGTTCGTTGGAATACCTTCTGTACCTTGAAAGACCTGAAGCGTGACATCATCGCCCATAATCTTCACGACCTGCGCCAATTTCCCATTAACAGTGGCGAGTTCGTCATTACCTACCCCACTTGCCTTTAACGAGCACGTCGCCTTGGTGATAGCAGTAATCTTTGTATAAATCTTTTGAAATGCTTTTGCCATAATATATCTTACAGTTTTATTCTTCTATCCAACTTCTTATGAAGAGAATGACATTATTCTTTGTATCGACGTGCTATCTCATCCCAATTGATGATAGACCACACGGAAGATAGATACGCTACACGGCGGTTCTGCCAATCAAGGTAGTAAGCGTGTTCCCATACATCCATCGTGAGCAGAGGCTTCAATCCTTTTGTGATAGGGTTCTGCGCATTAGGTTCTTGCGTGATAACCAATTTACCATCTTTGTCTGCCGACAGCCAAACCCAGCCAGAACCGAACAAGGTCGCTCCTTTCTGCTCAAACTCCACTTTGAACTGTTCGAAACTGCCAAATGTCTCACAAATGGCTTTCAGCAATTCACCCTGAGGCACATTGTCTTCTGTGGCTACTTGAAACTGTGCGAAATACAGGTTGTGGTTAAGAATCTGTCCCGCATTGTTGAAAATCCCCCCTTCTGCTGTGCATACGATACTTTCCAACGATTGGTTCTCGTATTCCGTACCCGCTATCAGTTTATTCAGGTTATCAACATACGTTTGCAAGTGTTTTCCATGATGAAACGACAAGGTTTCCGCACTAATTACGGGTTGCAGAGCCTCTGGGGCGTATGGAAGTTGGACTAAGGTAAACATATAGAATTAAAATTTATAGGGTTATACTAACTGTATTCATTTTTTTGCATTGCCTCTCTCACACCCAATTTGGGAAGGGGAATTTGGATTGGAATGCTCACCATGTCAAATCACAATATCTGTTCTGCGTGGTGCTGGGTATCTACTTTTTCTATAATGCGCTCTAATACACCATCCTCCGTGAAGATAAAGGTCTTTCGAAGCGTACCCATAGATACCTTGCCATAGTTTTTCTTCTCTCCCCATGCACCGAATGCTTGCAACATTTCAGTAGAAGGGTCGGACAAAAGGGGAAACGGCAGATTATACTTTTCCTTGAAACGTATATGAGAGGCTTGACTGTCCTTGCTCACACCGTACACTTGGTACCCGCGCGCAAGAAACGAATCATAACTATCTCTGATACTACATGCCTCCGCAGTGCAACCCGGTGTAGAATCCTTCGGATAGAAATAAATCACCGTTTTACGTCCAAGCAAATCCTTGTCCGTAATGATTGTACCGTTTTCGTCTGCCACACGGAATGTGGGCATCTTGTCTCCTATTTGTAACATATTATTCATTTTATTTATTTCGATTAACTGCACGCTTGATAGCTAATGAAAGATTATCACTTTTAAGCATATATTTGTTTAATGACTTAATATTCTTCTCTGTAATATGTAATTGTCCTTCATTACCACTATTCCCTCTGTGTTGTCCTTTAGAATAATCCTTGTGCCCTGCTACTTCTTTAGAGTTCATTACCCAAAGTACAATTTTATCTCGATATACTGCCATCCATACGAACACATCACAGCATTGAGGTTTTAATTGTTGGAAATTCATCAAAAACGGACATTGAGTATTGTACGATAATGCCTTTTTGTACAGAGGCTCATCACTTCTACTATCACAGACTCTTGATGCCTTTACCTCTACACGTATTCCATCCAACTATAAATCGTATTGTCCGTGATAGTTGATATCTAATTGTTTCGAAGCAGGCTGCAGTTTTGAACACTTCCCTAAAAGATAAGTCTGCGCAAACGATTCTCCAAAACCACGAGGAACTGCAATCTCAAATATCCATAGATATGGGTTTCTAGTTATATATTCTTCTCTTATTTCGAGATAGTTTTCATAAGTGATATTTCCTTTTGCTAAAAAGGTTGTTAGTAATAATTCATATTGATTAAAAGGGAAAACAGCCTTGTCTTGTTCAATTTTGCGTAGTATTTCAATTTTAGAAAATGGATTCCCTTTATATGTTTTGACAACTTTATCTTTTAATTCTGTAAGTTCCATCTTGTTCTTCAATATTAATAAAATCCAAATATTCCGCTTCGTTGAAATGTTTATGTGCCTGAAAGTAAGTAACAAAAATAGGCAACTGCTCCAAATCACTTCTCAACACCTTGTGTGTAGCAAATAACATATGAAATAGCCAATTCATAAACTTACTATTCATAATATCCGCTACTTGTTCACTTGTCAAAGGAAATGCTTCGTTCAATACCAGCATATTGGCACTATTTAGTATATAACGCTGTTCCCTATCACAATAAAACACCAACTTATCAGAAATAAATCTATATATCAACTTTTCTTTGGCATGATACAAATGAAGCGGTGCTACCTGTTGACAATTCTCTAACTTTTCGTCAATATACAAAGAAGGACATGCTAAAACATTGGGTGCAATATCCTTTCCACGAAAAACAGGTACATACCCTGTGCGTTGGGTTGTAGAACACTTCTCTTTATTGTTCCCCGTTACAATTCCCAACCCCCAACAAGCATTACCCTTGAGCGTAGTATGTGGCAAAGAATAGATGTGTTCAACAAGTTTTGCTTCTTGTTCAGAATAGTGCAGATTAAAAACATTCTTTGGCAGTACGGAAAACGAATGTATGCTTCGTTTTGTTACCGTGGCTGTCGTTTGACAAATAATGAGTTGTGAATCGTCATTACAACAAGTATTATCCAACTCTATAGCCACTGCCCTCGTCATTATTCCCCCAAATGCTTTTCCATAATCAGTAAGACGTCTCACTGATAATGACAAAGTTTTTTTTCGAACCATCTCATAGGTTGCAACAGAAAAAAAAGCCTCTGGCAATAACATTCCCATACGTCCGTCTTTTTTCAATACAGATAAACATGCATAGTAGAATAAGGCACATGTATCCTTGCTACTTCCTGCATTATATGTATCAGCATATTGCTCACGTGAGTCTTTGGACAATTTCTTTCCCCATGGAGGGTTCGTATAGATATAATCGAATTTTCGATGAAGCGTTGGACATAATTGCAAGAAATCTGCGCATATAATATTAGGGCTATCGTAACCTGTCATCTGAAATATGCGTTGATGTGTGATTTCCACTGCGTTTTTATCCGTATCAAAAGCATATATATTTTTCGGGTTGATTCCCATATTTATGGCTTCTGCAACGAAATTTCCACTACCACAACACGGTTCTAAAAAAGTAGCATCATTAGAAACCGATACACCTTTTAACATATCTTGCACAATATGTTGAGGAGTATAATAGATTCCCTCTTGATTACGATAAGCCTCCGACAAAGATGCTTCATAATCAGATGAGACATCTGTTCCTTTGTAGTTCTCAATATCAAAAACCTGAACTGCATTTGATTTATGCAATTTGTTAACTCTTGACACTAATTTTGTTTGTCCTATATATTGTGCGATAAACAAATCAACGCTATCCCTTGTAACCGTTTGAGCATATGAAGAACGCAGATAACCAATCTTTATCCAATTGTGTATCGTTGCCAGCGACACTTGAAGTTGTTTAGCAACTTCAAGTACACTGACATTTTGCGTTCCTATATTTTCCCACAGGGATAATTGCTGCATGATTGCTTATGCTTTTATTTGCTTTTCAGCCAACAAAGTATTCAATTTCTGCTGATAGTCTTCGAACTCCGCAGAATGGAACTCACTATAGTTCATCTGTTTGCACAGGTTGATTACTTTCTTGAAGTATTCGCTTACATCTAAGAAATTCTGGAAATCATAATCATGTTTGCAGATGTCCATCACCACGTTCAGCATATATTTCTGACGCTCCAATGGACATACGGCATCAATCTTGTCGAACGCGTCCTGCTGCAAGATTACAAAATCTATTACTTCTGCTTTCCAGAACTCTTCATGGTAATCAACAGGCACGCCGTCGTCCCCCAGGATATTGATTTGCTCCTGAATCTCCTTACCCCGTTGGAGATAGGTCTTCATATCATTGACTTTGCCGAGCCATTGGTCGTCTATCAAGTGGCTGATATACTCTTCAAATTCAGGGTATTCGATATACTTGGAATAGGAATCAATAGGGTTTACTGCGGGATAACGCTTACGGTCTGCACGCGCTTGCTCCAATGCGTAGAAGCAACGTGCCACCTTCTTGGTACCCTCGGTCACGGGTTCTTTGAGGTTACCACCCGCAGGCGATACCGTACCCAAGAAGGTTACAGAACCTGTTTTGCCGTTGTTTAGATAGACATATCCCGCGCGGGCGTAGAACGCACCAATGATAGCCGATAAGTCCATAGGGAATGCGTCCTGTCCTGGCAACTCCTCCAAACGATTGGACATCTCACGCAATGCCTGTGCCCAACGGCTCGTTGAGTCTGCCATAAGCAACACACGCAAGCCCATCGAACGGTAGTACTCTGCGATAGTCATAGAGGTATATACGGATGCCTCACGCGATGCCACAGGCATATTCGACGTGTTGGCAATAATGATGGTACGCTCCATCAGTTTGCGTCCTGTATGCGGATCTTCCAATTCGGGGAACTCCGTAAAAGTTTCCACGACCTCGTTAGCACGCTCACCACAGGCTGCGATAATCACAATGTCCGCTTCGGCTTGTTTGGAAATAGCGTGCTGGAGTACCGTCTTTCCTGTACCGAAAGGACCAGGGATAAAGCCTGTACCACCTTCGCATATCGGGTTGGCAGTGTCTATTGTACGTACACCTGTCTCCAATAGTTTGAAAGGACGTGGCTTGCTCTTGTAAGCCAATATGGCTTTTTTCACAGGCCATTGCTGTACCATCGTCACCTCATGTTCTGCCCCCTCGGCATCTACCAAAACGGCAATGGTATCCAAGATTTTATATTCTCCTGCGGGAACGATGCTCTTTACCGTATAGGTTCCTTCAAACACAAAAGGCACCATGATTTTATGCGGCTGATGGTTCTCATCCACCTCACCGAGCCATGCTGCCGCTTCTACTGTGTCGCCCACTTTTGCAATAGGTTCAAACTGCCACAGTTTCTCCTTATCCAAAGGGTAATTATACTCACCGCGCTGCAAGAATACGCCCGTCAGTTTATCCAGGTCGTTCTGTAAACCATCATAGTTTCTACTGAGCAAACCGGGTCCTAAGGTCACTTCCAGCATATGTCCCGTGAATGCCACATCATTACCTACTTTCAGACCGCGGGTTGACTCAAACACTTGCGCATAGACATTGTCGCCTATCACTTTGATGACCTCTGCCATCAGTTGAGTTTCCCCGATAGCGATATAGCAAATCTCGTTTTGTGCCACAGGTCCATCCACCGTCACTATGACCAAGTTGGAGATGATACCTTTTACTTTTCCTGTTGTCATATATTTAGTCTAATTTTATTCCTTTTTTCATATCTGCCACCAATGCGCGGAACACTTCTTCCCCATGCTCCACCGTCAGCAGCGACCAGCGATTCAACATCTCCGTCTGCAAATAATATGCCAGCACATTCTCTATGGAGAAATTCACAAACAAGGTATTCTCTTCCAACCACACAAAACGGAGTGCATCCATTTTCTTCTCGCGCTCCATCAAGTTTTCTACCTCAACAAGAGACATAATCTCGGATAAATTGTCCAATACACCGCCTAATCCAAAATCCTTCGCCGGCAAATTCTTACGCAGTATCTGCGCTACTTGGTTTTGTCCCACAATGGCTCTACGAACATCAAAACCGTGTTTGCGGCATATGGTAGCAACCAATACGTTACACATATCCTGATTGAATGCAAACCACGAGCGAATAAAGCGATTACGGCATTTTAGTCCGTATTCGTAAAGCAACTGCGTTCGCAAATCTACCTCCGAGAGTGTGGCACGCGCATCATCCCACCACATAGGTTGCCCAATAATCGTATCTTCATATTGCTCCATCTGTGCTGTAATCAAAGCATCATCGCTTTTCATTTGTAGCAACGCTAAAAGCCGCTTATCCTTCTCCGACAAAACCTCATCGAATAAGGTTTGCAGCGCCTCCAAAGTCATTGGAACTTCTCCGCCTGCTTTCAGTTCCGGCAACCCTGCCAATAGACATTCATATCCCATAATAGTCTTTGTAAACAGAGATTATCACTCGCTATCAGAACAACAGTTCTACCAATTGCGGACGCAAGAACTCCTTGAAATACTCGATGAACTCCTTTTCTCCGAAATTCAACTTGTATCCGCCGTCTGCGGGTACAAGCGCAAACTCCGTCTTAATACCCTTTACCTCGCTGATTTTCACACCCTTATTCAACAGTTCCTTCGCATTTGCCGCGAAATAGGTGCGCAAGGCTTCTGCATCTTTTGTCTCAATCGTCACCTCGCCGTCGGCTGCCATCTGGGTGGCTAATCTGGCAATAACACCTTGCATAAACGCTACATCTGCAGTGGCGGCTTTCACGCTATCTTGCGCCACTTTGTCGGTCAGCAAATTCGTCACTTCCGTTTTCAGCGCGTTCACACTCTGCGCTGCAAACAGTTTCAACTCCGCGCGTGTATTCTTATCCAACTCCTTCGCCTTTGCAGCCGCCTCCGCCAGAATAGCATCTGCCTGTTCCTCTGCCTCTTTTAGAATGTGAGATGCTTCTTCCTGTGCTTTTGCGATAATCTGCTTTGCTTCGGCATTACCTTTCTCTACGCCTTCTGCGTAAATTTTGTCGGTCAATTCTGATAAGTTCATTTGTATCTGTTTTTTAGTATTTTCTGGCAGTACAAGTTGTCTCTACACAACCGATTGCAAAGGTACAACAATTATTCCACGTGTGCAAGTGTTTGGTAAAAAAAATATGTTTATCGGACGTTTTGGCAAGTTCCGCACATTTGGCCGCGACAAAATCAATGAACAAAGGGAATAGTAGTAGGCGGCAAAGACTATGCTATATAAGCACGAAATGTTGAAAAAATGATAATAAGGTGAGCAACGTATCCCCTTCTTGTGTGTGCCCCATTTTTGCGACTATTCGGCTACTTCTCCGCGAGATGACCCGTAGATGACCCGTAGATGACCCGTGTTCTACCCGCAAGGACAGTAGAAAAACAGTGGGTAGAAATTGAGAAATATGCCGAAATTTCCGCTTCTTAAATTTTATCTATTTTAACTTATAGTATCCGGTCTATACAACAAAACGAAACGGATTACGCGGAGGATGGCAGGCATTTCCTTTGTCTATCCGCAGAAGAAAATAATAAGCATCTGTGCCATCATCACACGTAGGAATGTGGTCAAAGGATATACCGTGGCATAGCATACAGAAGCCTGGTCATTGTCGGCGGCAAGACTCTCGGCATACGCCAATGCAGGCGCCGCAGTCATCGCTCCTGCCAGCAGACCGACCACCTTGAAATAGTTGAGATGCAGCACCTTATACGCGATACCACCTACTATAATCAACGGTACAAATGTGATGATAAAACCATATAAAATCCACATATAGCCTCCTGCTAAAATCGTAGGTATAAATTGCTCGCCCGCCTCTATGCCCAGAGCAGCAAGAAATAAAGTCAAGCCCACCTGCCGCAACATCATATTTGCTGATGTGGTAGAAAAGGTAACCATATTGTAGTAGGGACCATAGCGTCCGATAAGCAAGGCAACGACAAGCGTTCCACCCGCTAATCCCAAACGAAACGTATGGTTCAAGAAGGGCAACGGTATCGGCAATAAGCCCACGCAGATACCCAGTACAATTCCTAAAAATACGGGAAGTAGATTCGGCAAATCCAACTGTTTCAATTCGTTGCCAAATATATCCGCCACACCTTGCACATCGCTGCGTTCACCCACGACCACCAATCGATCGCCCAATTGCAACATCAACTCTGGCGTCGCCAGCAAATCAATACCTGCCCGATTAACACGGGTGATAGTCGCATGAAACTGGTGTCGCAGATTGAAGGAAGCAATACGTTTACCGTTGCACTCGGTACGCGTTACGACGATGCGGCGCGACACCAGATGGTCGGAATGTTCGCGCGATTTGAAACTGTAGTTTTTCAGCGTGCCCAAGAGACGCAACGTGTCGATATGTTGCTTATCCGTCAGCACGCGTATCGTGTCACCATTGCCGAATAGCGTCTGCTCGCTAATCAGTTCGTCTGAACCGTCAGGACGAATCACACGACTGACGATCATCTCTTTGATAGGGCAAATCGTCCGCAATTCACGCACGTTCATAGGATGCAACTGCGGGTTGTGCAAGGTAACATCCACGCATACAGGCTCCTCTGCACGGTCATATGCCTCTGCCTGCAAGCGTTCTTGCTCGGCAGGTAGTTTCACTCGAAACACAAGGCGTATCATCTCTATGGCTACGATCACACCGACTATACCCAATGGATATGCCACTGCATAGCCCATGGCTACCGAAGACGAGACACTGCCCAGCACATCCTGACAGGCTTGCTGTACAGCAGCCAAAGCGGGCGTGCTTGCCACCGCACCAGACAGCACACCGTCCATCGTATCCATACCAATCCCTGTGGCATAATGCAGACCTATCGTGCATAAACAGCCCAACAGCACAATAGCCGTGGCTAACAAATTGAGTTGCAAACCGCCCTTCTTGAATGGAGCAAACGAAGGACCTACCTGCAAACCAATGCTATATACAAATAAAATCAGTCCGAAAGTATTGGCAAACTGTATGACATCACTATTGATACGCACACCCAATGCGGATAAGATTATCCCCGCAAACAGCACCCATGTCACCCCCAAAGAAAAGTGGCCTATACGTGCGTGCGTAGCCAGCCACAACCCCAAGGTCGCCACCAAGGTCAAGATAAATATAGACTGCGTGATGGTAGGCGTGACAATATACTGCCAAAGTTGCTCCATAAAGACGGTATAATGTTTCGGTATCGCAAATTTTGTATTTCCTTACCCTTCGCTTTTAATTCGTTTGAGCATACCTATCAGTGCGCGGGTGCAAGCACGGTCGGTGATTTGTTCGCGCAGTTTTCCCAAGTGGAAGCATTCCGCATACACGCCGTCTGGCGTTGCCCAGCCTATCCATACTGTACCCACAGGCTTTTCCTCGCTACCGCCATCTGGGCCTGCTATGCCGCTGGTGGCTATGGCATAATCTGTGCTTAATAAATCGCGAACTCCTATTGCCATACGCTTTACCACCTCTTCGCTTACTGCGCCGTGCGTTTGTAACACATCCGCGGGTACTCCCAAAACCTTTTCTTTCACGGCGTTGTCATATGCCACTACCGATCCCATATAGAACGCACTGCTGCCCGCGTGCTTGTTGAGCAAAGCCGCCAATCGTCCTCCCGTGCAACTCTCTGCGGTGGCGATGGTTTTGTTGTGCTGTTTTAGGATTTCGCCAAGATGCACCTCTAAGGGGAGGTCGTCCATCACCACGATATATTCCGAGATATACGTTGTCAGTTCGTTTATTTGTGCCTCTATCTCATCCGCCGTTGCCTCCCCATACGTGCTTAGGCGCAGGCGGATTACGCCATCTTTGGGCAGGTACGCCAAGTGCATACTTCGCGGCAAGCGGTTTTCCCATTCTTCTATACGGATTGCCAATGCCGACTCAGAAATACCGCTTACCAAAAGGGTACGGTGGATGATTTCGCCCTGCTGCGCTTCCATCTGGCGGGTGAGATACGGCAAAATCTGCTCCTCCATACCCACCATCATCTCATAGGGCACACCTGGCATAGAAGCCAATACCTTGCTCCCTTTGTGGAATACCATCAGGGGTGCGCTCCCTACTCTATTAGGCAGAATTTCCGCATTCTCAGGGACAAGCCATTGCGTGGCAGTCAGCCTGTTCAAGACATCGGGACGCTTTTGATACAGCGTGCAAACATGTTCGCGCACGCGATTATCCTCCACTAAGGTGGTATGGAAATATTCGCAGAGTACGTTCTTCGTGATGTCGTCTTTCGTGGGGCCTAAGCCACCTGTGAGCAACACAACATCGGCACGGCGGAACGCCTCGTCTACCGCCGTGAGGATATGCAATCTATCGTCATGCACCGAAGTGATCTGATAGAGCGAAATCCCTATTTCATTCAGCCGTTCTGCCATCCAAGCCGAGTTGGTATCCACCACTTGCCCGATGAGCAGTTCGTCTCCTATCGTAATAATCTCTGCACGCATAGTAGCATCATTTATTTGTTGCATTGTTTTTTCCATTCTGTTGCCGTCAGGCAGAGTTCGTCGTACCACGCCTGCCCGAACCGCCTGATAAGGGGTTCTTTCAGGAATTGGTATATCGGCAAATGCAGTTTCTTGCCCAACTGTCTTGCACAGTGGCATATATCCCAACGTTGGTATTCCAAGCCCACCCTGTCGCCCACTTTGGAGAGACGAATAGGATAGAGATGACAGGAGATAGGTTTCTTGAAATCTATCTTTCCCTCGTTGTACGCGCGCTCTATCAGACAATAGCACCAACCGTTGTGGTCGGTACGGGAGAACACGCAGTCTTTGTCGTTCACGATGGAGGTTACACGCTCGCCGCTGGGGTCGTTGTAGGCGATGCCTTGCTCTTCCACCACTTTTCGGGCTTCTTTGGTCATCTGCGGCAGCAGTGTGGGCAGGATTTCGCGTATCTTCACTTCCTCCTCTTCTTCCAAAGGTGCACCCGCATCCCCTTCTATGCAGCAACAGCCGCGGCACTTCTCCAAGTCGCAGCAAAACTCCTTTTCGATAACATCCAAACTGACCAATGTGTCTTGTATCAGAAACATACGCTTTCCACAAAGATTTTAATACCTATTGCTATCAATATCACGCCACCCACAATACCTACATTGACATGCAAGCGTTTGCCTGCTGTTTTTCCTATGACATAGCCCAATAGCGCAAAGAGCCAACTCACCAAGGCGATAATCCCCACGCCCCGCCACAACTGTTCAGGAACAGGGATAAACACGACTCCAGTTGCCAATGCGTCGATGGAGGTCGCAACCGACAAGGTAAGCAAAGTCTTTACAGAGAAATCCGCATTGGGTTTCTTTTTCTGCTCGTGCATTGCCTCCACAATCATCTTTCCACCCAAGAACGAGAGCAATCCCAATGCGACCCACGGTGCATAGCGGGAGAAGAACGAAGCAAACAGTGTACCGCCCCAGTAGCCAAGCAAAGGCATACCGCCCTGGAATAAGCCAAACAGCGTTGCCATAAGCAGCACCCTGCCTCGCTGTTGGCTGTCGTCCTTGCTGTTTCCAACAGCCAGCCCCTTCGAAATCGACACCGCAAAGCAGTCCATTGCCAAGCCGATTGCCATCAGTATGATGGAAAACAAGTCCATATCTGCATTACTTGCACTATATGCCGCCTTAGCGTTTGGTCTTGTAGTGTGCGCCGACTTTTCCTTTGGCGATATTGCTCAGTTTGTTCTTGCAGAACTGGCGTCTGATGGGCGACACGCGGTCGGTGAAGACATGTGCCTCCAAGTGGTCGTATTCGTGCAGGACGATACGCGCGGCAAAGCCTGTCAGCGTTTCGGTATGCTCCACAAAATCAACATCTTGGTAGCGTATGGTGATAGTGGCAGGACGCACTACATTCTCCGAAATGCCTGGTAGCGAAAGGCATCCTTCGGCAAAGCATACAGTCTCTTCGCTCTCTTCTATTATCTGCGGATTGACATACACCTTCTTGAAGTCCTTGCATTCGGGGTAATCCTCTGCCAACTCCGTACCGTCCACAATAAACAGTCGTTTTGACAGTCCTACCTGTGGTGCGGCTAATCCGCAACCTTCGGCAGCAACTAATGTTTCCCACATATCAGCGACCAACTGTTTCAAGTCCATTTCGCCTTCTGCGATGTCTTCTGTCGTCTTCCGCAGCACAGGCTGACCGTATAAATAAATGGGTAGTATCATATCTATTGTTTATTTTGTAAGCGTATCCAAGTATCCTTCCAGGATAATGCAGGCAGCCAGTTTGTCCACTTGGCTCTTGTCTTGCCTGTTTTTTTTCTTCATACCTCCTGCTATCATAGCCTGGTGTGCCAGCACAGAGGTGAAACGTTCATCATAGTAGGTTATCGGCTTATGGGGAAACGTCTGTTTGAAGGTTTCCACAAAAGGCTTTATATATTGCATCGACTCACTATCCTCCCCGTTCATCTGTTTTGGATGCCCAATCACCACTTCATCTACCATCTCGGCTGCAAAGTATTCTTTCAGCCAGTCCAAAAGGTTTTTCGTTTCAATAGTAAGCAACGGATTAGCCGTTATGCGGAGCGTGTCCGTCACGGCTAATCCGGTGCGTTTCTTGCCAAAATCAATGGCGAGTATGCGTCCCATTACTTGTTCAGTTCTGCATTGATGGCATTGTATGCATCGTTCATATCGAAGCGATAGTACAGACCGCGCAGGGTAATCATATAGTCGCGGTTGTCGGGAGCGAGTTTGTGCGCTTCCTCAAAGAAAGGCAATGACTGCTTGAACATGGCGTTCATATCTTCCAAGGCTTTCTTATACTCTTTGGCATCCGCAATAAGGGCGGCATCTTCGTTCATTTTCACGGCTTGGTTGTAGTACACACGTCCCTTGCCCGCCTGTGCGTCTGCCATGGTTGGGTCTATTGCCAACGCGCGGTCGAAATCCGCCAAAGCCGCCTCGTAGTTCTGCTGATTCTCGTTCAGATTACCTTTGATAAGGTGGTATTGTGCGACGTTCGGCTCACGCTCAATGGCTTGTGTGAGGTAGTTGATTGCCTCTTGCTCTTGTCCCGAGAAGATATAGTGGTTGATGAGGTTCTGCAAGAACCAGGGCTCTTGCGGGAAACGTACTACTGCATCTTGAAGCACACGCACGTAGTTGGCGGTGTCCTGCACATTCACATATTCCTGGTACAAGAACTGGTTCACGGTAACTGCCTCATAGTCGCCATCTTTCAGCACTTCCAACACCTCAATGGCCTCTGGGTGCATCTCGGCTTGAATGGCGAAGATGGCAGTATAGTACTTGTATTGGGTGTAGGTAGTGTCGCGAGGCATTTCCTTTTGCAGTTTCTCGTCCTGCATGATGCCCAGTTCGGGAATAGCCAAGTGGCGTTGGAATACCGAATAGGCAGTGGCGAAATCGCGCTGGTCGTTCAGATAGATACCATACTTTACCAAGTCCTGGTTTTTGTAGTACTCCAAGAGTTTCTTCTGCAACAAGGCGTATGTCTTCTTGTCTGCCAGCACCTCTTTGCCCTTCTTGTCAAGCACTTTCTCACCTGCCAGATTAGCGGCTTTCATCCAGTAGTCATAACTTTCCACTACTGCCTGACCCGCTTTCTTTTCATCGCGTGCCTGTCCTGTGTAGGTCTTGTTGTTCTCTGCGGTTACCTCCTGGTAGCCAATCAGTCCTGCCACATACCACGTGTCAGCCAATTTGTTGGTTTCTTCGTTTAGCAGGGCATCGTTGATAGCCGCACGTGCCCCCGAGAAATCGGGACTCTCCTGGAGCGCCAGGTTCTTGGCCTTTTTCACGTTTGCCTTTTGGGCGAAGCAGCCAGCACTTATCAGCACCAATGCTGCCATGATAATTGTTTTTTTCATCTTATGAAATGCTATTTGTTTGCCATTATTTATGCTTGTGCGTTGTCTGCCTGTTCGCCTGCCTCTGCACTACCCTCCTCGATGTCCTCTTCGTCTTCTCCCTTGGGTACCACGCAGCCTGACATCAGGGTATCGTTGCGTTTCTGGAGTTCGATCAGTTTTACGCCTTGGGTAGCCCGCCCTTGCACGCTTATCGTGTCCATTGCCATACGGATTGCCGTGCCTGCTTTGGTAATCAGCATCAGGTCGTCCGCATCCGTCACGGCATGCAAGCCTATCAGCGCACCCGTCTTGTCGGTGATATTGAGGGTCTTGACACCCTTGCCGCCACGGTTGGTGATACGATAGATGGGCTCTCCGTTCTCATCATCAAGGGCGGTACGCTTGCCGTACCCCTTTTCCGAAACCACCAATACCGTCTTGTCTGTATTTGGCTCTACACAAATCATGCCAATTGCGTAGTCCTGCCCGTCTTCGTCCAATGTAATGGCTTTCACACCGCTTGCGCTACGTCCCATAGGACGCACCGTATTCTCTGGGAAACGCACCACTTTACCATTGTACGACGCTATCAGCATCTGGCTTTCGCCATCCGTCAGCGTCACGCCTATCAGTTCGTCTCCCTCGCGCAGTCCAAGCGCGATGATACCGTTTGCACGCGGGTGGGAATACTGTTCGAGCGTGGTCTTCTTCATCAGACCGTTCTTGGTAGCAAAGAGCAGGTAGTGCGAATTGACGTACTCGGCATCATTCAACCCTTTCACATTGATGAACGCACGCACTTTGTCCCCTTTCTGCAAGTTGATGATATTCTGTATGGCGCGTCCCTTCGACTGCTTGTTGCCTTCGGGGATGTCATATACCTTCAACCAATACAGACGTCCCATTTCCGTGAAGAACAGCATCGTCGAGTGCATGGATGCCTGGTGTACATATTCTATAAAGTCCTGGTCGCGCGAAGCGGAGGCCTTCGAGCCGATACCGCCGCGGCTCTGCGCGCGGAACTCGCTGAGCGGTGTACGCTTGATGTAACCGAGGTGGGAGATAGTGATAATCATATCATCGTCGGCGTACATATCCTCGGGGTTGAACTCGGTAGCCATCTTCACGATCTTGGTACGACGCTCATCGGCATACTTTGTCTTGATTTCCACCAGTTCCTCTTTGATGATGTCGTAACGCATGGTCTCGCTGTTGAGTACGTCGTTGAGGTGTGCAATCAACCGCTCCAACTCGGCATACTCGGCTTTCAACTCATCGATACGCAAGCCTGTCAGTTGCGACAGACGCATATCCACAATGGCTTTCGATTGCAGGTTATCCAAATGGAAACGTGCTTCCAAGTTGGTCTGTGCGTCCGCAGGCGTGCGGCTGGCGCGAATGATACGTACCACCTCGTCGATATTGTCCACCGCGATTATCAAGCCTTCCAAGATATGGGCACGTTCCTGCGCTTTCTTCAGTTCGAAACGTGTGCGGCGCGTCACCACCTCCATGCGGTGTTCGATGAACGCACCTACCAACTGTTTGAGGTTCAACAACATCGGGCGTCCTTTTACCAAGGCGATGTTGTTCACGGCAAACGAGGACTGCAAAGCCGTGAATTTATAGAGTTTGTTCAGCACCACCTGTGCATTGGCATCGCGCTTGACGTCTATCACCACGCGGATGTCGCGCTTCGACTGGTCGCTGATGTCGGATATGCCCTCTATCTTCTTGTCGCTCACCAACTCGGCGATATTCTTCACCAAGTCGCTCTTTACGATACCATACGGCAGTTCTGTGATGATGATGCGTTCGTGTCCGTTCGCATCGCTCTCGATGTCCGCATTCGAACGTATCACCACGCGTCCCCTACCCGTCTCGTAGGCATCCCGCACGCCTTGGTAGCCATATATCGTGCCGCCCGTAGGGAAGTCGGGAGCCTTGATATACTCCATCAGTTGCTCTACGCTTATCTCCTCCGTCTCGGGGTTCGCAATGCGTTCCTCGATATTCTGGATATAAGCCACACAACCGTCTATCACCTCGCCCAAGTTGTGGGTGGGCATATTGGTTGCCATACCCACGGCGATACCGCTTGCTCCGTTCACCAGCAGGTTCGGGAAACGACAGGGCAACACGGTAGGCTCACGCAACGAGTCGTCGAAGTTCAACTGCATATCCACCGTGTCTTTCTCGATGTCGCGCAGCATCTCTTCGGCGAGTTTCGACAGGCGCGCCTCGGTGTAACGCATCGCTGCCGCACCGTCGCCGTCTATCGAGCCGAAGTTACCTTGTCCGTCCACCAACACGTTACGCATCGCCCAAGGCTGCGCCAGACGTACCAAGGTGCCGTATATACTACTGTCGCCATGCGGGTGGTACTTACCCATCACCTCACCGACGATACGCGCACTCTTCTTGGTCGGTTTGTCGCTCGTGTTGCCCAGTTCGTTCATTCCGAACAGCACACGGCGGTGCACAGGCTTGAATCCGTCGCGCACATCAGGCAACGCACGCGACACGATTACACTCATCGAATAGTCGATATACGAGGTTTTCATTTCCTCGTCTATCTTCACAGGGATAATTCTATCGTTTTCTATCATAGCTATGTATTGTTATTTCATTTTCTACACTTTTGCCGTCCCATACTTGCTTATCGCTTGTATGCGCAAAATCGGGTACAAAGGTACGACTTTTTTTTGATATAAACAAGCCAAATTTGCGTTTTTCGTAATTTTATGCTTTCTACCGAGGAGTAGTCGGCAGAAAGTAAGAAATGCCGCAGAACGCAAATAAATGCCCTCTGCTTGGATTTTCAACAATCATTCCTCCCCTAAACAATCATTTCCGACCCCATTCTGCATCCTACTTTGCTTACATAGTGTATTCATAAACAAAAGTGGGAATACTAATCGGCATTCCCACTATCCAATCCGCTTAAATTGCAGCAACTGGTTGCGATAGTATTCATACTGTTTCCGCCTTGCCTCAATCTCTGCGGGCAGGCCCTTGCATAGGTCATTCACCAAGGTATCAAACTTATCCAATATACCCGCTATTCTCTCCTGCTCGGCAAGGGGAGGGAGGGGGATAGTTATATTTGCGAACTTGGCTTTTGATACATTGAAACGTGTTGTGCCGTTTGCTGTTTTACCTATTTGTATTCGTAAATCCCTGCTCCTAAAAAGATGCTTCAAAAAATTAGGATTAAACAGTGTAGGTTCGTTGAGCCTAAATCCAAAGCAGAAACTATTGAGATATAGTTTTTCGTCTGTGGGTGTCGTCAATACAGAAGACATACCGCATTCATCGGGGGTTTCACTTGATCCTGTGAAAAGGACATCACCATACAGTATGGTGTTTTGGTTCTCTCCTTCTACAATTTTTACTTTTTCACCAGTGTCTATATTAAGGGCTATATTGTTGAATATATTTTTGTAGGAAATGAATTTCGCATTTCCATTTGCAAAGTCCTCTTTTTTCTTTCCTGTTAAGCCGCCATAGAATATTCCAAGTTCCCCAAGCGTCTTATAAATAATTTTACCCCACCCCGTTTAACTCGCTGAAACTCAACAGTTTATTACGATAGTACTCGTACTGTTTCTGTCGGGCTTGCAGTTCGGCTTGCAGTTCGGCTTGCAGCC
>X363_Desmarests_Spiny_Pocket_Mouse__coassemble_156_pt1 | contig 53150 bp, 42 predicted proteins | sample X363_Desmarests_Spiny_Pocket_Mouse__metabat2_low_PE_030 | metagenome-assembled genome bin X363_Desmarests_Spiny_Pocket_Mouse
TCTTTCAGGCGTTGGTCGCTGGTGGTGGAGACAACCGCTGCCGACAGCGTGCCTGCTACTTTTACATCGCCCGCGAAATAGCCTGCATAGTTTCCGATAGATACAGTAGGAAGTTTAGCACCCGTAGTACCATAAACACCAACTCCTGCGGACGACCTTCCAACTACACCCGCAAAAAAACCTTGTGGCAGACTGTAATCAGGAATTGTTTGAGATAATTGTTGGGTGTGAAAAAAGTTTGTTTCGCCACAAATTGCCACATTGAAGAACTCGCCTCTTCTTAGTATGGGAGTTTCAATATAGGAATAAACACCGTAATATTTGGCACCAGCAATATTTTGATGGACATATAGCCCTGACTGTGTTTGCGAGTCAAGAGTCGTTCCCACAATCAGATGCTTTGGTGCGATTACTTTGCCCGAGGATTCTACTTTCAACTGGGCAACAAGCGTGGTACTCAATACCATCGCTGCGAGAAGGAAAAGACTCTTTTTCATAGGATAAAAATAAAAGATTAGTACTTGCAAAGGGTGTGAGAATACACTACATTGCGGAACTTGCGGCAAAGGTACAACATTTATTTGGTATTTGCAATAGGTATTTATGTGTTATGGAGCATATTTTGCATATTTTTGCGTATTGTTTATGCAGTATTTGATAAAATATACAATTGGATTGACAGAATGCATATAAAAATGGTAATTGACTTTGCTTTGTGTATTGTGCGGATAGGTACGACATGACCGCTACCTGACCGCTACCTGACCGCTACCTGACCGCTCTCTGACCGTAACTACACCGTTCTTACACTTTGCGAACAACTTATAGGTATTCGGGAGCATTTTGTTTTTGAGGATAAGAACTGTGGTATATATCAACAGTAGGTGTTGCTTGGGCGTTTCTGCAGTCTTTCTTGTGTGGCTCTTCTCTCGGTATTCTCCCGCTCTTCTCTCGGTCATCGCTCGGTCGGAGGGAGAAAGGTATTGCCAAGCGATTGCGGTTTCTCTATTGGCGGTATACAGTCCTGTTCCACCGTTGTCCTTCCATGTCTTGTAGCCGTCAAGTAGCCGACAAGTAGCGGACAAGTAGCCGACAAGTAGCGGACAAGTAGCCGACAAGTCCTATACAAACTTGCACAAGAAATACACTTCCAAACCCTTCTTTTAGGGTTGAAATATACCATTTGGGGTGTTGCCCTTAACAAATGTATGCTTTTTCATAATGTAGATGCTTGCGAGTGTGCAAAAATAGCAGTAATTTTGCACTCGAAAATAAAAATACTACTTTTTGCACGAAAATCGTAACAAAATTATGAATAATCTTAATATGAGGAAATTTTTACAAGAGACAATGTGGGTGAAAGCCCTCGTCTTTTTTGTAGGCTGTTGTTGCTCAGCGGCAGTTTATGCGCAGCAATTGCCGAATGCCAGTTTTGAGGATTGGAGTGGCGCAGCGTTTGACGGTAATATCCAGCCTGCCAACTGGTACGCGAGCAACGTAACACAGTTTGGCTTTAAGTTCAATTTTGCCTACCGTGAAGCAGGGCATACGGGCAGTTATAGTATGCGCGTGCAAGATCGTTCCATTGGTGCGGCAGGTATCACGGAGGTCAGTCCTGGCTATTTCTCTTTGGGACACCCTTGGGTATATATCAAAGGTCTTACCGATGTCGGAGGGGCTACGGCGGGTACGGAGGGCGGCGTCAACTGGACATACCGTCCCGACTCGATGTCCGTATGGATCAAGCGCACAGGCTCGCGTACGGCAGACGAGGATTTCTACTTGCTGTACTACGCATGGTCGGGTACTGCCAAAGCATCGAAATACAAAGGCAAGAACGGTTCGTGTACGTCGGTCAGCAAGACCAACGAGGAGAGCGATATCCGTATCGCCTTGGACGGCAACGAGTGCGGTTCGGAGCAGAAAGGCAATCAGATTGCCGAAGGTATGTGGCGCGAGCGCAAGGAGTATGGCAACTGGACGAATATCAAAGTGCCTATCTACTATTTCAGCAACGATGTCCCCACGATGATGAACATCATCTTCTCTGCGGGCAACTATCCCAACTACCGTGCTGTAACGGGTTTGTACGATGGCAACTCGCTGTGGGTGGACGATGTGGAGTTGATATACTCCTCCAAGATACAAAAGGTTTACATCGACGACAAGGAATGGAAAGGCTTTAACCCCAATTCCACGGAGGAGCAGATTTATTCCTTGGGGCAGAATGCGACTGCGCTTCCCAAGATTGAGGCGAAGCGAGGCGCGGGAACGCTCACCAACGCCCGCGGAGAGAGTGCCGCTTTTGCGGGGCGCACGCTGAGCGGCGCGGAGATCAGCATTACGGACGGTGTCATAGACGGTGCACCCACCACGATTACCGTGCGGGCGGAGGACGGCAGTTCCACTACGACCTACAAAATCAAGTTCGTACGTGCTGCCAGTACCAATGCGAAGTTAGCAGGCTTGTCCGTCAATGGCGAGCCGCTTTCTGCCTTTAACCCCAATACAATGAACTATACTGTGGAGTTGCCCTATGGCACGTCGCAAGTACCTGTCGTGTCGGTGGACAAGGCGGAAGACGCGCAGACTGTCTCCATTACACAGGCAGGTAGCACCACTGGCACGGCTACTATAAAGGTTACGGCGGCAGACAAGAAAACGACCTCTACCTATACGGTGAAGTTCTCCGTAGCGTTGCTGGCAGACAACACCTTGGCAGACATCCTGGTCAATGGCAAGTCGGTAACGGGGTTTACGCCCACGCAGACCATCTATCGGGTCTCGCTGCCTATGAATACCACGGTTATGCCTACGGTCAAGGCAGTACCCAAGTACCCCGAGGGACAGACCATCAAGTATACTGCACCCTCGCAGATAGACGGCGGACAGTATCAGATAGCCGTTACCACGCCTGGCAATGCCGTAGCCAAGGTGTATAAACTCAATTTTAAGTTGGAGGCATCGTCTTATACCTATTTGAAGGACTTGCAGATGGGCGGCTATCTTGTCGGTTTCATCCCCGAGGTGTTTACCTATTATGTTACCCTGCCTATGGGGACTACTGCCTTGCCCGAGATAACCTACGAGCAAGGCGATGAATACCAGACGGTTACAGTGGAAGAAGGAGGCTTGGACGGTACGACCAGGATTACTGTCCGTGCGGCGAACGGTGACGAGTCGCTCTATAAGATTGTCGTCACCACACAGAAGTCGGACATCGCTACCCTGAACAACATCTTCTTGGACGGCGTGGCATTGGCGGATTTCTCGCCAGACAAGACGCAGTATAGCGTTACCTTGCCTATCGGTACGACTGCACTGCCCGACATTACAGTAGAACAGGGCGATGAATACCAGACGGTTACAATTACCAAAGGCGCACTCAACGGCGTTACGCGTATCCTCGTTGCTGCGGGCGACGGCACGACAACGGTCTATCAAATCACGTTCGCTGTCACGCAGGCGACCAACAGCACCTTGCGGATGATCTATATAGACGGTGTGCCTTTGGCGGACTTCTCTCCCGAGACCTTGGAATATACTATCCATTTACCCGCGGGTACTACTGCGCAACCTGCTATCACGTATGATAAGAACGACGAGTATCAAACGGTTACCGTGCGTTCGGGCAGTGCTATCACGGACGACTATAAAATCACGGTTCGTCCCCAGAGCGGTGCGAGCCAGACCTATGTGCTCCATTTTACTTTGACCACCAGCAGCAACAATGCGCTGTCGATGATTTATATCAATGACGAACCCTTGGCGGATTTCCAGCCCGAGGTGTTAGTATACCAGTACGCGCTACCTGTGGGGGTCAGCACCATCCCTTCCGTCCGTTACGACAAGGGAGAGACATCGCAGCGTGTGTTGAGTGTACGCGAGGGCAACGTACAGACGCTGACCGTTACGGCAGAGAATGGCGACAAACGGGAGTACGTCATCACCTTCCTGATACAGAAATCGGAGAATGCCTTTTTGCAGATGATATACATAGACGGCACGCCCTTGGCGGATTTCGACAAGGAAACGCTCAACTATACCGTGCCGCTGACGACCGCCCTTTGTCCCGCTATTACGGTGGATAAGGAGAACGGACAGCAGGTGATGATTACGGCACCTTATGCGGAAGGTGTTGCTACCATTCGTGTACAGCCCGAACAAGGCGAGCCGAATAACTATACCATTCAGTTCACTGCCGCTCCGCTGACGACGGTGCAGTTGAACGACATCTTGGTCGATGGCATCAGTATCCCCGCCTTTTCGCCCGAGACCACCCACTATACGTATTCCTATCAGGGCGAGCGACCTGTGGTTACATGGGTGGCGCAAGAGGGGCAGACCGTGCAGCGCTTGCAAAAGGCAGATACGGTGCTTCTCGCCGTGTCGGACGGACATACGCAGACTACCTATCATATCGCTTTCCAGCGCGTCTTGGATAGCCAGTCTTCTCTGACAAATATACTCTTGGACGGTGCGCCTATGGCGGATTTTGCGCCTACGACGCTTGATTACACCCTTTCGCTCCCCGCAGGCAGTGAATTGCCCGTCGTGACATACGTGCCTGCCAATGCCTCGCAGGCAGTCTTTATGGGACAGACTGCACCGAACACGCAGACAATTATCGTGCGTGCCGAGTCGGGCGAGGAGACTACCTACACCCTCCGTTTTGAAGTCGCTCAATATGCCGATGCCTCTTTGGAGGGCTTGCAGGTAGAGGGACAGACGCTCGGTTTCAGCCCGCAGCAGACGGACTACACCTTGTCTTTGGATAAAGGAGCCGCTTTGCCTGTACTCACCTATACGGCGCGCGAGGGGCAGCGTGTTACGGTGTACGAGACCGATGCCAACACACAACAGATCCTGGTGCAGGCAGAGAACGGGGCAAGCCAAACCTATACAATCCGCTATACACGCGTGATTTCCAACGATGCCTTGCTGCGCGACATACGCATTGACGGCAAGTCGTTAGCGGGTTTCTCGCCCACCACCTTTGCGTATGTGGACTCTTTGCCGCGGCGTGCTACGGCTGTGCCGTCGGTATTTGCCGTGGGTAGTCTGCCCGACCAGACGATTACGACCTATTTCAGCGCGGTGGGCGGCACGACGACTATCCATGTCGTTGCGCCAGATGGGGAGACGGCGCAGGATTATACGATTGCTTTCCCAGTGCGTAAGTCGAGCAACGCGGCGTTGGAAGACCTGTTCCTCAACTCCGAGGAGGTGGAGTTGCCGTTCCGTCCCGAGACGCTCCACTATACAGTGCTTATGCCTTATCAAGCCACCGAGGTACCCCGTTTGATTTATACCAAGGCAGAGGAGGAGCAACGGGTGGAAATCACCTCTCGTCCGCTTGGAGACACCACGGAGATACGTGTCTTTGCCGAGGACGGCAGTGCGCGTCGTTATACGATTTTGTTCCAGCGTCAGTATAGCGAAACGCCTAACCTGCTGAAATCCTTGCAGGTGGTAGAGACAGGAGAGTATCTTGCTCCCGATGCGCTGAATGCGACGGTACACTTGCCGTATGGCACACGTACGATGACTATTGCGTATGAGAAAGCCTTCGATGAGCAGACGGTATGGGTGCAGCCAGGCGGTATCAGACAGCCTACGGTCATCACCGTGACGAGTAACCGTCCCGATGAGGTACCTGTGACCTATACGCTCACGCCCGCTGTGGCGCAGCAGCACCCTGCGGTGTTGGATGCTATCGTAGTGGATGGCGTGGCACTGTCTGATTTCGATACCAATCGTTTCACGTATATCTGCAACCGTACGAGCAATACTACGCCCGTGGTGACCACGCGCCAGGCAGAGAATGTGCAAGTCAGCGTGATGAGCGACGTGTGGCATTGGGAAGCCCAAGTGGCGGCAGAGGGGATGCAGAATACCTATACGGTCTATTTCCACTATGTGAACGATGGCATTCCCAATGGTGAGTTCACGGCATGGACAAAGACGGCACAGTCCAATACCGACAAGCCCGAAGGATGGTATGCCCCAGGCGATGCGGTGGATACGTACTCCATTTTGGGTACGACCGCCAAGGCGGGCAATACAGTAAGCAATGTGGATAACCAAGTAGTTCATCTCAAAACCGAGTATTTCTCGCCTATTGCAGGTCCAGTTCCTGCTGTAATGAATTTAGGTGGTATTGGAGGAAATTTGACGGTGGCAGGAGGCTCACGTATCCAACCCTACGGCTTTATCAGTTTCCACAATACGCCCGATGCTGTGGAGATGCACTACAACTATACGAAGTCAGCGGGCGATGGGGCATTGTTCCGCTATCTGTTCTATGATATGAACGGTACGGCACATACCTTTGACTACCGACAGGCGCAAACGACTGCCGATTACACGCTTGCCACCCTTCCGCTTGCCACGGCATCGCTCGGCATCATCGGTATGGACATTATCTTGGATGCTACGGGGCGGTATCCCGATGCCAAACAGAATGCCGACTTGTATGTGGATTATATCCGTTTTGCGTACAGCAGTGCGCTGCGCAACGTGTATGTGGATGGTATCAAGGCATCGCAGAACGGCAATGCGTTCAGTGTGATGCTCGACGACAGGGAACATACCGCCATGCCCCGTCTGACCTTTGAGGGCGAGGTAGCAGACCAGGCACAGCAGGTTACGTGGGAAGAGGAGACGATAGCGCAAGGCTGTCTTGTGCGCAAGGCGACTATCACCAACTATGCCGAGGACGGCAGTTCTACGGTATACACTTTGGAGGTGAAACGCCCCTTGGATACCAATCGCAATCTGGCAAATATACTGTTGGACGGCGTGGCACTGAATGGTTTCGAGGAGAATACCGCTTCTTATACCGTACCGCTTGCGTCCAAGCAGGTATTGCCGTCCGTACAGCCCGTACTGGCAAGTGGCTTGCAGTCGGTTACCACCACATGGAGCGGCAATACGCTGTCTATCAAGGTGACGCCTGAGAGCGGTGGCAGCAAGACCTATAAACTGACTTTCCAATATACACCTTCCGCGGATACGTCGCTGCAAAATATCATTGGCGTATCGGACTTCACGCCCGAACAGTTCGACTATACTTTGTCGCTGGCGCAGATGCCCGACCTTGATTTCGTCAAGTCGGCAGATGGGCAGATTGTGCAACTGACCTATCCAACATCGGACAAGGCAGTTATCGCAGTGCGTGCAGAGACCGGTGCAGAGGCGACCTATACGGTTACTTTGCAACCTGTTGAGACACCTACCACAGCGCAGTTGCAAGAGATCGAACTGAACGAGGAGCGTTGGAACGAGTTTGCGGCAGATACCTACGATTATACCCGCGAGCGTCCGTCTATGATGACCTTCCGCCGTGTGGACGATGCCGACTCTGTGGTCTTTGTACAGACGCCCGAACAGATGCAATGGCAGGTCTATGGCAACACCACTTCCCATACCTATACGCTGACCTATCCCACAACGCAGTCTAATAATGCCTACTTAGCAGCGGTGCTTATCAACGATACACCATGGGCGGACTTCGTGCCTTCGTTTGCCGACCAGACGATGGATGCCGATACGGTGCGCGCTATCTCGTTCGTACGTGCCGAAGATGTGCAGCAACTCGCCGTTACGTACGACGATGCAGCACGTATCTATACCGTTGCTGTAACCGCCGAGGACGGCACGGCGTTCACGTATCGTTTCCGCCTGCAACATACCTTGTCTGACGATGCAATGCTTGGGGGTATCTATGTGGACGGGCAGCCCTTGGCGGATTTCTCTCCGGAACAACTGACCTACACGGTGATGCTGCCCGTGGGAACGCATAAAACAGAAGAACCCGCTTTCCCCTCCTTGTCCTATGTCTGCCGCCACCCGCAGCAGACGGTGGAGATGAGCGTGGGCGCGCTCAATGCCACCACCTATATCGTCGTTACGGCAGCGGACGGCAATACGTCCAAACAATACGAGTTGCAGGTTATAGCCGAGCCGAGCCATTGTGCTTCGCTGACGGGAATCCTTGTCAATGGTATGCCGTTGGCGGACTTTGAGCAAGGGCGGCATTACTATTCCGCGCAGTCCGAAGACGAGAATGTGGTGTTAGACTGGACAAGTGATGATGCTTTCCAGACGGTTACCGAGACTGTGGACGGTATCAAGCGTACGCTCCATGTGCTTGCCCAAGACGGCGTGCATTCCGAGGACTATACCATTGAGGTCTATGCCAAGACACCTTCCACAGATGCTACCTTGGCGAATATCTTGCTGAACGGACTGTCGTTTGATGCCTTTGAGCCTGCGCTCAACCCGCGCCTGGACTTCTCGCCCATGCAGCAGGCTTATACGATTCAACTGCCGAGTGGGACTACGGTACTGCCCGATGTCTCCGCTTCCCTGATGCGTGCAGGGCAGACCGTAACCACCTATGCGGAGGAGATGAACCTGTTCCTCAAAGTGCTTGCACCTGACGAGACGACAACCAATCTGTATGTGCTCTCCTTCAACGTACCGCAGTCAGCCAATGCCGACTTGGCAATGATTTACTTGGACGGCGATTCTCTGGAGGCATTCCAAGCCGATACCTACTACTACAAGGTTGCGCTGCCTGTGGGTATGCATACCCTTCCCGAGGTGGTGGCGCAGAAAGCCGAGAACGCACAGACGCTCAGTTATGCTATCCACGCCGAGGAGGCGAACCCCTACGTGTCCGTTGCTGTCATGGCAGAGGACGGAACTACCGAGCGCACCTATACGGTGGCATTCCAATATACCTTATCTGCTGCCGACACGCTCCGTATGCTCTATGCCGACGGACTGCCCTTGGAGGACTTCTCGCCGCGTGTGTTCGACTATGCCTATGCCCTGCCCGTGGGCACAACGGTGTTCCCCGACATCACGTGGGACGCTGCCGACCACTGGCAGACGGTACAGATGGATACGCTCTCCGCTACCGCTACACAGATGCTGAGGCGCATTGTCGTCCGTGCCGAGAACGGACAATCGAACCAATACACCCTGCGCCACACCATCACCCTCTCCGACAACGACACCTTGCAGATGCTGTACGTCGATAACCGTCCCGTGGAGGGCTTCCGTGGCGACAGGAACGAGTATGTCTATTCTTACGAAGGAGAGACGCTGCCTCTGGTTACCTACACGGAGGGAGACGCCGCGCAGATGATTGGTATGACCCGAGAACCCGCCTCGCCGCTGACCAACGATTCCGTGGTACGCGTCTCGGTTACGGCAGCCAATGGCAACCAGCGTGTGTACAGCATCTATTTCTCGCACAAACTGTCCTCTGATGCACACCTCCGTATGATATACGTGGGCGGCGAAGCGCTTACCAACTTTGACGAGGAGCGGTATACCTACCGTATCCCTCTTCCCTTGGAGATGACCACGCTGCCGATGGTGACGGTGGAGAAGGGACACGATGCACAGCAGGTGGACATCCGCAGCGAGGCAGACACGGTGTCCATACGCGTTGTGGCGGAAGACTTGTCGGAGCAGACCTATACCGTGGTATTCGAGCATGTGAAGTCGAGCAATACGCTCTTGGCAGACATCGTCTTGCAGACCGAGGCAGAAGAGCCTCTTGCGTTGATACCTGCCTTTGAACCCGAGCATTATGACTATGCGATTACCTTGCCTTACGGGATGACCGCGTTGCCCAATATCCTGCCTGTCAAGGCAGAAGAGGAGCAGACGGTGGAGGTGTCCGCGCCGCAGTCGGTTGCCACCGACGAGGCGGCACGACAGGAAATTGTTACGATTACGGTTACCGCACCCAATGGCGAGGATATGGCGGCTTATACGCTCACGTTCACGTTTGCCCGCAACAGCGATGCTACACTGTGTGCTATCTATGTGCGTGATGAACTGCTGGCAGGTTTCCATACCGATAGTCTGGAATATATGCTCACGTATCCTGTGCATAGCACGGCAGCGGACTTTGCTACCGAGGCGGATATTCGTGTGGACTTGTCCGACCCATTGGCTACGGTGGAGACTACAGCAGATGCGGAGGGTACTATATTGATAAGCGTCAGCGCGCAGGACGGCACCAATCGCACGTATTCCATTCGTCAGACCATCGCCTTGGATGCCGAGAACGCGCTGCGTATGATTTACTTCGATGACCAGCCTTTTGCTGCGTTCGACCCCGAGCAGACTTTCTACACGTACTATCTGGTGGAGGGTATGACGGCACCTGTTGTAACGGCGGAGGCTGAGTCCGACCTGGCGGAGGTAAGTATCAAGGAAGCCTCTGCGGGCGACACCTGTGTGGTGATATGCACGGCGGAGACAGGCGAGGTGCGGCGTTATCTTATCTGGTTTGCCGTATCCGAAACGAACGAGGCTGCACGCCCGACCAAGAACGATGTATTGCTCAAACGCGTGAACGGCTCGTATCAGATGCTGGCAGCCACCACGCGAAAGGATGTCTCCATCGCTTTCTATGATATGCAGGGCAAGATACTGTGTCTGCGCAAACTGCCCACCGCCGACCCGAATGAAGCCATACTGTCGCCGAACAGTTCGGGTGATGACGTGCTGATGGATGTAAGCAGTATCGACTCCGGGGTGTTGATAGACCTTGCACCGAACGAAATCTACTACTACACGTTCTTTGTTTCCGACAAGGAGGTCATCACCTCAGGTAAAGTCATACTGCTGTAAACCCCGGCAAACGTACCTTTTCAACAACACATGCACCCGCCGCGCCCCTTGCGCCACTGTGTGCAACGCTCCCTCCGAGATTTCCACCTCACTGGAAATCTCGGAGTTTTTTATATCATTCGCGACGGGCTAAGTAGATAGAAGCATAGGGAGGGTAGGACAAAGGGTGATGGTATGAATAATGGAGGCAGAAAAGCGAATTTGGAAGAGGATGTCTGTTGAATTATTTTAACAATTAAGCGGGTGTGTCTCTGTTGAAAATCGGCTTTTTGACCGCATTTTGGGCATTTTATGTTGCGATTATGTTCCGCTTATGTTGCGGCTATGTTACGGCTATGTTACGGTAAAGACAGACAATTGACAGTCGATGGACACAGAAGCGACAGTAATATAAAATTATGTTAATTTTTGAGAGAGGGGAAAGAGGAGGGGAAAAGATGGGGTAGAAGGGCTTTTCGAGGGGCGAGAAGTGAGGGGTTTGGCTTTTCGAGGGGAGGGAATGTAGAATGGGGAGGCGTAAGGTAGGTATGGCAAGGTATGGTAAGGTAGAGTAGGGTAAGATGAGGTAGGATATGGTAAGGTAAGATAAGGTAAGGCAAGGCGGGGTAAGGTAAAGTAAGGTAGAGTAGGTTAAGGTAGGGTAAGGTAAGGATAGAAACGAAAGGTAGATAACATAGTATAGAAACGCAAGATAGCGCAGCATAGTATAGAGTAGTATAGTATAACGCAGATGCAGTATGCAGCAACATCTTACTTATCAGCCAGTGCGCATAACAAGTGGAATTGTCTTGCGCACTGTAATTTACGAAAAGTCTGAACTATCCGCTTGTCTTTCTATTCTTTTCCTTTCGCAAAAAAAGCACGCAGTTTCGTAAGAATTGACCACTTTGGCACAAAGTTTGTATGGTTTTGGGCGAGTTCGGTGGAGAGATAGCCGAAAGAAACAATCGAAACGAAAGAAAACCATTAAATACACAATACAATGCAAACAACCGTAGATATTCGTTCGCTTCAAGAGCGTATTGAGCGCGAGAGTTCGTTCGTTGAGGCGCTGACGATGGGTATGAACCAAGTCATCGTTGGGCAGAAACATTTGGTGGAGAGTCTGTTGATAGGCTTGCTCAGTGATGGTCATATCCTGTTGGAGGGTGTGCCAGGCTTGGCAAAGACCTTGGCAATCAAGACCTTGGCAGACCTTATCAAGGCCAATTTCTCCCGTATCCAGTTCACGCCCGACCTGTTGCCTGCCGATGTGATAGGCACACAGATCTACTCCCAGAAGAACGAGGAGTTTCATATCAAGAAAGGTCCTATCTTTGCCAATTTCGTGCTGGCAGATGAGATTAACCGTGCGCCTGCCAAGGTGCAGTCTGCCCTGTTGGAGGCGATGCAGGAGCGTCAGATTACCATCGGTGAACAGACCTTTGCGCTGGGTAATCCTTTCCTCGTGCTTGCCACACAGAACCCCGTGGAGCAGGAGGGTACCTACCCGCTGCCCGAGGCACAGACCGACCGTTTCATGCTCAAGGTAGTGATTGGTTACCCCAAGAAAGAAGAGGAGCAGCAGATTATCCGCCAGAACATCAGTGGCGCGAAGAAACAGGTGCTGCCTATCTTGTCGGTGGAGGACATCTGCAAGGCGCGTGAGATTGTCAATGAGGTCTATCTGGACGAGAAGATAGAGCGATATATCGTGGACATCGTGTTTGCTACGCGTACCCCTGAGGAATATGGCTTGAAACACTTGAAGCCGATGATTCAGTTCGGCGGCTCGCCTCGTGCCAGCATCAACCTGGCGCGTGCGGCACGTGCGTATGCCTTCATCCACCGCCGCGGCTATGTCATTCCCGAGGATGTGCGCGCGGTATGCTACGATGTGTTGCGCCACCGTATCGGCTTGACCTACGAGGCAGAGGCAAACAACCTCACCACCGAAGATGTCATCACCGAGGTGCTCAATGCCGTACAGGTGCCATAAGGTATAGAACAGTATCGAACAAACACGCAGCAAAGCAATGACCTCTGAGGAATTATTACAACGGGTACGTAAAATCGAGATTAAGGCGCGCGGTCTTAGTCGCAATATCTTTGCGGGAGAATACCATTCGCAGTTCAAAGGGCGCGGTATGGCATTCTCTGAGGTGCGCGAGTATCAGCCTGGCGACGATGTGCGTTCTATCGATTGGAACGTGACGGCGCGCCTCAACAAACCCTATATCAAGGTGTTTGAGGAGGAGCGTGAGATGACGGTCATGCTGCTGGTGGATGTGTCGGGCAGTCGTGATTTCGGAACGCTCAGCCAGACCAAGCGCGATATGATGGCAGAGGTGGCAGCGACACTGGCGTTCTCTACCATCGCGAACAACGACAAGGTGGGGGTGATATTCTTCTCGGATACCATAGAGAAGTATATCCCTGCCAAGAAGGGCAAATCGCATGTGTTGCATATCATCCGCTCGCTCCTGTCTTTCGAGCCGGTGTCCAAGGGAACGGATATCAATGCGGCATTGCAGTATTTTGCCAATGCGCAGAAACGTCGCTGCACGGCATTCCTGATTTCCGACTGTATGGACGCACAGTTTACCAAGCCCGAGAAACGGGTGGGGGCGACGCCCATTGCGATTGCGGCGCATAAGCACGACCTCAACGTCATTCAGATATACGACCGCCGCGATGCCGAGATGCCCGATGTGGGGCTTGTCAAGGTCAAGGATGCCGAGACCGAGGAGCGCATATGGATAGACACCGCGTTGTCTTCGGTGCGGGCGAACTATGCAGCGGCATGGGAGCAGCAGCAGGCAAGGCTTGAGACGCTCTTTACCAAGACAGGTGTGGCGCATATCACGGTGCGTACGGACGATGACTATGTCCAAGCGTTGATGCGGCTGTTCAAGCATTAAACCTACGACCTTCAATCTTTGCAACTTATGAACTTACTACTTGCGATAATCGTTTCTGCCGCCCTTGACTCCACGGCGATATATATAGGCGACCAGACGGACATCCGTCTGCAAGCCACGATGGATGCCACCGAGCAGGTCTCGCTCCCTGTCTATGGAGAGACCTTGATGGACGGTATTGAGATTGTCGATCGCACCATCGTCGATACCGTGGTGCTGAAAGACGGGCGGCAGCAACTGAACCAGTACCTCACCATCACGTCTTTCCGCGACTCGCTCTTCTATATCCCGCCACAGCCTTTCGTCAGCGAGGGCGACACGTTGTGGTCGCAGCCGCTGTCGCTGAATGTGATACAGCCTTTTGAGATGGATACCACGCTGGCGATTACCGATGTGAAGCCGATTCGCAACGCGCCTATATGGTGGTGGGGAATTATCCGTTGGGTGCTGTTAGGTATAGGTCTTGTTGCCTTAGGAATAGGTATTTTCTATTTGGTGCGCTATATCTTGCGCCACCGTCGCGGAGAAGACAGCACTATCGCGCCCGAGTTGCTCCGTCCTGCCGAGGAAGTGGCATTGGAGAAATTGGATAGCATCAAGGAGGCGAAAATCTGGCAGGAGGGCAGACTCAAAGAGTACCATACCGAACTGACGGATGTCATCCGTGAGTATATCGGTCGCCGCTATGGCGTGTCCAGCACGGAGAAGACCAGCGATGAGACCCTGCGTGCGCTCAAACCCTTGATGGCAGAGCAGAAAGACCTGTTCGAACGGCTTCGTACGATGCTCACATGGGCAGACTTGGTGAAGTTCGCCAAGTGGAACACCACGCCCGACGAGAACGAGTCGGCACTTGCTACCGCCTATGATTTCGTGCGGGAGACCACGCCGACAGAAGATGCCAAAGAAACACAGGATGCCCCAGAAACCGACAGCCACTAATCATTAGACCTTACTAATAGAACAACACTATGAGTTTTGCAAGTCCAGGATATTTATTTCTTTTGCTCCTGCTGATACCTGTTGTCGGTTGGTACATCTACGAACTGCGCAAGGCAGATGCCAGCGTGCAGATGTCGTCGGCAGCCACCTTCAAGCAGCAGCCGCGTTCGTGGCGTATCTATATGCTACATGTGCCGTTTGTGCTGCGTGTAGCCGCTATCGTCCTGCTTTCTATTGCTTTGGCACGTCCGCAGCAGACCAACCGCTGGTCATCGGAATCCACCGAGGGTATAGACATCATGATGGCGTTGGACATATCAGGTACGATGCAGGCGGAAGACCTCAAACCCAACCGCCTGGAGGCGGCCAAGCAGGTGGCATCCGACTTTGTGATAGCACGTCCCAATGACCAGATAGGATTGGTGGTCTTTGCAGGCGAGAGTTTCACACAGTGTCCGCTCACGACCGACCATGCGGTGCTGGTCAATCTCTTTAAGTCCGTCAAGTTTGGACTTATCGAGGACGGTACGGCGATAGGCTTGGGCTTGGCGAACGCGGTGAACCGTATGAAAGACTCGCCCACCAAGTCCAAGGTGATTATCTTGCTCACGGACGGTTCCAACAACCGCGGTGATATTGACCCTCTGACGGCAGCCGAGATAGCCAAGACCTACGGCATACGTGTCTATGCGATCGGTGTCGGCTCGCACGGTCAGGCGCGTGTGCCCGTGCAGACCCCCGTGGGAGTGCAGTATATGATGATGGACAGCGAGTTCGACGAGACGACGCTCCAGAATATCGCAGCCACCACTGGCGGGCAGTATTTCCGTGCGACGGACAACACCACGCTCCGCCAGATATACGAGCAAATCGACCGCTTGGAGAAGACGAAACTGCGCGTGCGCGAATATGCCAAGCATACGGATGTGTTCGCGCCTTTCCTGTTAGCCGCCCTGCTCTGTCTGATGGCCGAGATTGTGCTGCGCTACTTTGTCCTGCGTACGATTACCAATTAACCTGTTTCTGTTAAATCCTGAAAACTATGTTGTTCCGTTTTGCAAATATAGAAATGCTGTGGCTGCTGGTGTCGGTGCCGATATGTATTGTCGCCTATGTGCTCTATACACGTCGTAAACGCCGTCAGTTGCAAGCCTTTGGCGACCCAGACCTGGTGGAGGTACTGATGCCCAATGCCTCACGAGTGCGTCCTGCGGTGAAGTTCAGCCTGCTGATGGTGGCATACGTACTGCTGTGTATTGCAGTGGCACGCCCGCAGTACGGTCAGAAAGAGCAGACGGTGAAGCGGCAGGGAATAGAAGCGGTCATTGCTTTGGACATCTCCAACTCGATGATGGCAGAGGATGTCGTTCCCAACCGTCTGGAGCGTGCCAAGCAGATGTTGAGCAAGTTGATAGACCAGATGGTGGATGATAAGGTCGGTTTAGTGGTGTTTGCTGGTGAGGCGTTCACCCAGTTGCCTATCACTTGCGACTACGTCTCGGCAAAGATGTTCCTTTCGAATATAGACCCTACGCTCATCAAAACGCAAGGAACGGCTATCGGCGATGCCTTGTCCACCTCTATCCGCGCGTTCGGTGCGGAGAAGTCCGATGCCAACCGAGCCATCATACTCATCACCGACGGTGAGAACCACGAAGATGATGCCGTGGCGGTTGCCGCGCGTGCCAAGGAGTTGGGCATCAAAATCATCGTAGTGGGTATTGGCAAACCCGAGGGGGCGCCTATCCCTATTCCTGGGACAAATGATTTCCGTAAAGACCGACAAGGCAATGTCGTGGTGTCGCGTTTGAGTGAGGACATGTGCCGTGAGATTGCACAGGTAGGCAATGGGCTATACGTGCGCTGCGACAATACCAATACGGCTATGCGTGCTGTCGAGAAAGAGTTGAATACCTTGGCGACTACCGAAATAGAGACACAGGTATTCACCGACTACAACGAGCAATTCCAGACCTTTGCCCTGCTTGCTCTGCTCATATTGGTGGTTGATTTCTTTATATTCAACCGCAAGAACAAGTCCCTCACGCGTATCAACCTGTTCAAAGAGAACGTTTCGACTAAACGATAGGAGAGCAGACCGCGTTTGCAATCCCGAGCGTGAGAAAGGGCGAATGAAATTCAACGGAAAATAACGATGCTACTATGAAATACCTATCCCATTCCATACTGTTGATGACGTGTTTGTGCATAGCGAGCACGAGTCTCTTTGCGCAGCAAGAGGCGAGCGATGTGCGGCGCGGAAACAAGCACTACAACGCACAGGACTACACGGCTGCCGAGGTGGATTACCGCCGTGGCTTGGAGAAGAATGCCGAGGCGTATGAGGCGCATTACAACCTGGGTAACGCGCTGTTCAAGCAGGAGAAATATCCTGAGGCACAAGCCGAGTTCGAGAAAGCCTTGTCGTTTGTGGACAAAGAGCAGAAGCAGGATGTGGCGGACACCTACCACAACTTGGGCAATGCCCAGTTTGCACAGCAGCAGTATGACAAGGCGATTGCATCCTACCAGCAAGCCTTGCGCAACAATCCAAAAGATGACGACACCCGCTACAACCTGGTGAAAGCCATGCAACTCTTGCAACAGCAACAACAGCAGCAACAGCAGAACCAAGACAAAGACCAGCAGCAGGAGCAGCAGAATCAACAGCAAGAGCAGCAGCAGAACCCAGACCAGCCGCAGCAGCAAGACCCGCAGCAGTCAGAGCCACAAGAGCAGGAACAGACAATGGACAAAGAGACTGCCGAGCAGATACTGCAAGCCTTGGAGCAAGACGAGCAGGAAACACAGGAGAAACTGCAACGCCAGCAAGGAACAAAGAAACGAGTAGAAAAAGATTGGTAATCAGATGACAGATATGAAACATATACAGCGAATACTTTGCGCGATACTTATCGTCGGCTGTGGGGTGCTGAATGCCTCGGCGGCCGATGCCGTGGAGTTCCGCGCACAAGCACCCGCGCAGGTAGTGCTCGGCAGTCCTTTTCAACTGACCTACACGGTCAACCAGCGTGCGCGAGACTTGAAGGCACCTGAGTTTGCAGAGTTCGATGTGCTGGCAGGACCTTACAGTTCGTCATCCAGTTCTACCTCATTCATCAATGGCAAGCGTACGTCTTCCTATACCCAAACCTATACCTATACGCTTATGGCGCAGAAGGAGGGCACGTTCACTATCCCGCCTGCCGACATCAAGGTGAGCGGCGAGCATTACCAGTCCAACGGGGTGCGTATCACGGTGCTACCGCCCGACGAAACGCCTGCTGCCAATGCGTCTAATACGAGCCAGCGCCCTTCCAATGGCGGACAGACTGCCTCGCAGACGAACGATGCCAACGTGTCGTCCGAGAACCTGTTTATCCGCACGGTCGTATCCAAGACCCGTGTCCACGAGCAGGAGGCGATTCTGCTGTCGTATAAACTGTATTTCGCAGGTGTAGATGTGGCGCAGTTCACCAACAATACCAAGATACCCGAGTTCACGGGCTTCCTCAAACAGGACATCGAGCGGGGCGACATACAGACCGAACTGGAGCATTACAACGGACGCAACTACCAGACCGCGGTGCTCTACCAGACCTTGCTCTATCCCCAGCACGCAGGCGACATCACCATAGACCCTGCCACCTTCGAGGCGGTTCTGCGTGTGCAGACCCGTGCGCAGGTACGTAGTATATTTGATGATTTCTTTGGCACGTATACCAATGTTACCAAGACCCTCAAAGCCCCAGGTACGACCATTCATGTCGAATCCTTGCCCAAAGGCAGGCCCGCAGGTTTCGCGGGTGGAGTAGGGCAGTTCGCGCTCCGTTCGTCTATCTCGCAGACGGAGATGCAGACCAACGAAGCCGTAACGCTCCGTCTCACTATTGAGGGTACGGGCAATATGAAACTGCTCAAGACACCTGCGGTGGACTGGCCTGAGGGATTCGAGCCTTACGACCCCAAGGTGAACAACAATTTCCGTACATCGGCATCGGGTATGACGGGTACGAAGACCATTGAATACCTCGCTATCCCGCGTGCAGCGGGCGAATACACTATTCCTGCCGTAACCTTTGCCTACTACGATACCCAAGAGGACACATATAAGACGCTTTCCACACCCGAATATACCCTCCGCGTGCAGCGTTCCGCGGGTGATGCCGTGGCAGAGCCTGTGGTGGGCAACTATGTCGCCAAGGAAGACATCAAGACTTTGGGTACGGACATCCGCTATATCCATACCGACGAACTGCCAGCACCCCAGCCAAGCAATACCGCCCGCGCCATCGTGAAGCAATACTTATGGTTGGGTTACTTGCTGCCCGCCCTCTTGGCGTGCGTGCTGTTCCTGCTATTCCACAAACGTATCAAGGAGAATGCCGATACCACCCGTCTGCGCTACAAACAGGCAAACAAGGTGGCCAAGAAGCGCCTGAAAGTGGCAGCGAAACGGATGAACGACCCTGCCGCCAATAGCGAGGCGTTCTATGCTGAAATCGAAAAGGCATTGTGGTCGTACCTGTCCGACCGTCTGAGTATCCCCACGGCAGACCTCAATAAGGATAATATCGCCTCTATCTTGCGCAGCAAACAGGTAAGCGAAACCTTGATTGCTGATGTCCACCGCGTGCTCGCAGACGCAGAGTTTGCCCGCTATGCTCCCTCCACGGAGCAGACCAAAGAGACGCTCTACACGGCGGCAACCCAACTTATCAACACCCTTGAAGACCAAAAAATATAGATTATGAAACGCTATTTCTCCATACTCTCTCTCGCTATCTTGTCTATGTGCAGTCCGTTGGTGTATGCGCAATCGCCTTTCGCAGAGGCGAATGCTTTGTATGCGGACGGTCAGTATGCCGAGGCGGAAGAAGCCTACCGACTGCTATTGAAGGACTATGCACCCGACAGCAACCGCGAGACGGTGGCGTACTTGCAATATAATCTGGGCAACGCCTGCTTCAAGCAAGGCGAGTTGGCGCAGTCTATCCTTGCCTACGAGCGCGCACTTCGCAGCAAGCCCACATTCAAAGATGCCAGATACAACCTTGCTTTCGCCCAATCGAAAATAACGGACAATATCTCGGATACCCAGTCTTTCTTCCTCAGCGCGTGGCTTACCTCGTTCCGCAATCTGCTTACGGATTACGCGTGGCTGTGGATGAGCATTTCGCTGTTCGTGCTGTTTCTTGCAGGACTCATCGTGTTCCTGCTTGGACGCGCGACATGGCTGCGTAAGACGGCTTTCCATATCGCCTGGATAGCATTGCTCATATCCATATGGAGCGGTGCGAATGCCGCTTCTCTGAACAACCGTGATACCCAGCGTGCCGAAGCCATCATCACGCAAGGTGTGGTCAATGCCAAGTCTTCACCCGACCGTTCGGGTACCGACCTGTTCACTATCCACGAGGGCACTAAGGTGAGCATCAAAGAGACCTTGGGCGATTGGTGCAATATCCACGTCGGCAACAACCAGGGCTGGATACCCCTCTCGTACTTAGAACGGATATAACCTGTCCGCAGCCCAAAAGACAAGTGCTATGCAATCCCCTCTCTAACCTCCCAAACTGTCATCCGCCCCACTACCTCTCCATCACCGACCGAAGAGCGACAGAAGAGCGGGAGAACACCTGCCCAACCATACAATACAAAAAGATAGCGTACCCTCCCCTAACTTTGCATTTGTTACTGGACTCTAATAGGTTCTTTCACGCGGCTATCGCACCCGAATACCTCAACGAAATTCTTATAAATGCACATTTTGATGCGGTTGCCCTGAAAATAGTGTGATTTATTTGTGTAAGTCAAATAATTTTTGTACCTTTGCACCCGCTTTTGTCGAAAAAGCGTAGATGCAACGAAGTGATTACGGTTCAAATGAACAATTTGGGAGTGAAGTGTTGCTTTGTTGTGATTGTTAAACGTATTAAACTACTATTCGTCATGTATTTGACTTCAGAGAAAAAAGCCGAACTTTTCGCACAGTACGGCAACGATGCAAAGAACACGGGTTCCGCAGAGAGCCAGATTGCATTGTTCACTTATCGTATCAACCACCTCACAGAGCACCTGAAAGCCAACCGTAAGGACTTCGGTACAGAGCGTGCGCTGACTGCTTTGGTAGGAAAACGTCGCCGTATGTTGGACTACCTCAAAGCAAAGGACATTGAGCGTTACCGTGCGATTATCAAGCAACTCGGCATTCGTAAGTAAGCGAAAAGCAACCGCAAGGTTGCTTTTTTTGTGCCATATAGAGATAGCAGAAATCATCTTTTCACTGCATAAAAAGCACCTGATACACTAAAAAATATAGAATGGTACGGATTTTGTATTATGTCTGTCAAACGATTACTAATCCTATTAACCATTAAAACTTTACACACTATGAGAGAATTTGGAAAAATCTTAGCAGCCATTGCAGGCGGTGCACTGGTAGGTGCAGCAGTAGCATTGTTGACGGCTCCGAGAAGTGGCGCAGAGACCCGCGCGCAAATTGTGGCGCTTGCCAAGGAAAAGGGCTTGTATCTAAACAAGGCAGAGTGGGATGCGTTTGTGGAAAAAGTGAAAACACGCCTCCACGACTATTTTACGGACGATGAACTTGAGCAGGCTGTCAATGACGTACTTGCCGAGCATAAATAATATGTGTATTCAAATCGCCTGCGGTCGGAAGCGACTGTGGGCGATTGTTTTTCTATTTTTACCCATATCCCCTTTACGTTTGAATGACCGATAAGACCATCGGGAAAGGGACGGCTACGTAGATGAATTGCTTTGTGCGGGGCTGCCGTAAGCGGTGAGGGATAAATTTTGTATAGTATGAATGAAGAGCAATACCGGAAGTTGCTGAACGACAGCAAGGCATATCTCAATACACAGTACGACCTTTTGCGTCTTGGTTTGTTGGAGAAATTGAGCAAGATGTTGGGATTAGTACTCTTTGTGTTGGTGGTGTTACTGTTGTCGTTCGCTTTCTTAGGATTCTTGGCAGTTACGGTAGCCTTTGTCTTGGCGCAGTGGTTGCCTCTTTGGGCGGCTTTTCTGATAATAGGCAGTGTGTTCCTGCTGCAATTAATGTTGGCGTTTATCTTCCGGGAGCGTTGGTTTGTCAATCCCATAGTACGAGAGTTGAGTAAGATACTCTTTTATGAAGAGCCGCATACGGAAGAACAATCTATCGTAGAACAGGAGGTGCACCATGCTTGATTCCACTCAGTTACGTTCCGTCAAGGACATAGCCCTTGCGCGCAAGCAGTTGCAGCAAAAGTCGGCAGAACAGGCGCGTAGCGTGCAGCGAGATGTGGATGTGTTGCACCGTGAAGTCAATGCAGTGCGCTACCGCATCAACAAGGTAGGCAGTGTGCTTTCTTCGCTGTTCTCACTGCTGTCTCCTGTCTCTTCCATCGCATCGGGACTCACGCGCCATATATGGATCCTGCCACTTGTCCGCAATCTTTTCAAACGTTTCTCGTCCCGCCGCAAATAAGCGAATACGCCTTGTATATACCGCCTCCGCCCCTTGATAAGCCGATAAACTGCTGTCAAGGGGCGGAGGTGGTATGCTATTGCTACGTGAAATTCTCCTACATCGTATGACTGATTCGGGTCTATCGAATAGCAAGGTATTTGTGGGTTTGAAGCGACAGCCGCCAGCGAGGGTGTTGCAGTATGTACGCTATCACCTCGTCCGTGTTCTGGCAGGAACAGGGCTGCAAGAACAGGTGGTCAGCGGGCAATACCTCTGCCCATTGCTCGGGGAGCACACCCTCCGTGAGTACCACTTTCAGTTCGTCCGCATGCGCTATTGCCAAGCGCGTCCCTGCCTTGGGCGAGCAGGTCACCCAATCTATCCCTTCGGGCAGCGGCTGTGTGCCGTTGGTCTCTATACAAATCCGCATACCTGTTTGTCGGAGCACGCGCAGTAGGTCGGCGTCTATCTGCAAACTCGGCTCACCGCCCGTGAGTACGATTAGCGGGCACGTGCTTCCGTTGCACCCAACTTCTGCTATGCTGTTGCCAATGGCTACGACTATCTCGTCTGCAGTCATCGCCTGGTATTCCGCAAAGTCCGTGTCGCAGAAGGGGCAGCGCAGGTTGCAGCCGCTGAACCGCACGAATACGGCAGGCATGCCTGTGTGGTAGCCTTCTCCTTGCAGCGAGTAGAATATCTCGTTGATGCGGTATGTCTTAGTCGCGCTCATAGATAGCGATGTTTCCTTCCGACTCCTGTACCGACACTTTGTAGCAGTTCTCCACGTGGTCGCATATCCAGCGTGCGATGTTCTCTGCCGAGGGGTTCACGTCCAACACCTCGTTGATGTACTTATGGTCGAACGTATCTTTCACGATGCGTTTGATATGGGTGAAGTCTGTTACCATACCGTCTTGGTTCAGGCTTTCGCTTTTGCAAAACACGGTAATCACCCAGTTATGCCCGTGCAATGCTTCGCATTTGCTTTCGTAACTGAGGTGGAGGTTGTGGGCTGCCGATATGGTCAGGGTCTTTTGTACGTAATACATTGTCTTTGTGGTTTATATGTCGTATATAGTGTGGTCTTCTACGCCTGCTTCGCGCAAGGCGTCTATGCGCTCGGTGCATGTGCCGCACTTGCCGCAATGGTGCTCACCGCCTTTGTAGCAACTCCATGTCTCGGCATAGTCTATACCGAGTGCTTTCCCGTGGCGTGCGATGTCTGCTTTGGTCAGATGCGTGTAGGGCGTGAACAGGCGCACGCCGTTGTAGGTGCCTGCGGCGATGGCTTGGTCAAGTGCGTTGACGAACTCGGGGCGGCAGTCGGGATAAATCGCATGGTCGCCTCCGTGGTTGGCAAGCATAATCTGCTGCAAGCCGCAGTCCTCTGCCAAGCCTGCGGCAATGGCGAGCATGATACCGTTGCGAAACGGCACGACCGTAGAGCGCATATTGTCGTCATCGTAGTTCCCTTCGGGGATGGCATCGCCGCCCGCAAGCAACGAGGAGTGGAAATACTTTTGTATAAAATCCAAAGGAATAATCAGGTGCTTGATACCCAATCGCTTGCAGTGCAGTGCCGCAAAAGCCAGTTCTTTCTGGTTGTGGTTGCTGCCGTAGTCGAAACTCACGGCAAGTGCTATTTGCGCCTGATATTCATAGAGCAGGGTGGTGGAGTCCAGACCACCCGATAGTACAATGATAGAGTCTTTCATAGAAAGTATGTGCTACAATTAACTAATGTGTAGAAGATGTTTTCATGACCTCCGCCATATGTTGGGTGAGTCGTGTGCGTTTCAGTTCCTCGTGCTCCGCATCGGCATAGTTGGCAAAGGGGTAGATGCTGATGCCGCCGCGGGGCGTGAACACACCTGTCACTTCGATGTACTTCGGATTCATCAGTTTCACGAGGTCTTTCATAATGATGTTCACGCAGTCTTCGTGGAAATCGCCATGATTGCGGAAGGAGAAGAGATAGAGTTTCAGTGATTTGGATTCCACCATACGCTCGCGCGGGATATACGAGATGTATATCGTCGCGAAATCGGGCTGTCCTGTCTTGGGGCAGAGCGAGGTAAATTCGGGACAGTGGAAAGTCACCAAATACTCATTGTTGGGATGTTTGTTCACGAAAGTCTCCAAGACTTCGGGGGCGTAATCCGTGGGATACGCCGTGTGGGTGTTCCCCAATAGGGACACGCCACTCAGTTCAGTGTTTGTTCGCATTGTTTTCAGTGATAAGAGCGGGGGAAAAACAGTAGCCCCGTTGAAATACGCTGCAAAGATACGACATTTTTCCCATATCCGCAAATAATTCTACGTATTTCGAGAACAACCGCATCCAATCTTACACGAAAGGTAGAATGTACGACTGTGTCTGTTGAACGTGTGGAAAGCCAACGATAAGGGCTAATCATATAGAAAAGGTGGGCAGAAAAGCGAATTTGGAAGAGGATGTTCGTTGAATTATTTTAACAATTCGACAGATGTGTTTCTGCCAAAAATCGGCTTTTTGACCGCATTTTGACCATTTTATGCTGCGATTATGTTCCGCTTATGTTGCGGCTATGTTGCGGCTATGTTGCGGGTATGTTACGGTAAAGACAGACAATTGACAGTCGATGGACACAGAAGAGGTAGTAATATAAAATTATGTTAATTTTTAAGAAAGGGGAAAGAGGTGGGGAAAAGATGGGGAAGAAGGGCTTTTTCGAGGGTGTGAGAAGGAGTGAGGGTTTTGGCTTTTCGAGGGGGAAGTGGCGACTATTCGAGGAGGTGGCGAGATTTCGAGGGGACGGAGAAAGGAGAGAGGGGGAATGGAGAGGCGTAAGGTAGGGTAGGGTAAAGTAAGGTAGAGTAGGGTAAGGTAGAGTGTGGCAAGGTAAATATATACACCCTTATCTGCCAACAGCCGCAAGGCTGTCCTGTGCCTGCGGTGCTGCCGCCTCGCGGGAGCGAGTGCTAAAAATCGCATTGAAAATGGCGTTAAGAAAGCACGTCGTCCAACGAGCGCAGCGAGGCGTTACGTGCTTTTAGCCATTGAGATGATGATTTTTCACGAGTGGAGCGCAGCGGCGAGTTCTTCTTTTGCTTCTTTTCTTCTGTCGGCACAGAAGGAAAAGAAGGAATATAGGTATAGCAAGATAAGGTAGGTTAAGGTAGGGTAGGGTAGGTTAAGGTAAGGTAAGGTAGGGTATGGTAAGGTAGGGTAGGTTAAGGTAAGGTAAGGTAGGGTATGGTAAGGTATGGTATGGTAAGGTAAGATAAGGTAGAGTAGGTTAAGGTAAGGTAGGGTAGGGTAAGGTAGATTTTCATCTCCGCAAAAATACCGTGTTCACGTAGCGACAAGTAGCGGACAAGTCGCTGCCAGTGCATACCCAAATCACGGATACAATGACCTCCATTCCTGTTTTTGTTTGTCATGGTTTGCCGATTTCAAAGAAAAATCGTACCTTTGCAAACGAAAAAAGCAAACGACATATGCGGCACATTGAAACCATCACAGAGTACAACGATTTGCGGGGTGTAAAAACGATGCACCCTTTGGTAGGGTTTATCGATTCGATGGTGACACCCAAGCAGATAGAGGGGCAGGTCGTATTGGGCTTCTATTCACTATTTCTGAAAGAGACGAAAGGCTGTGTCATCAACTATGGCATCACGCAGTATGATTTCGATGCCGAGACGGTGGTCGCTTTTGCGCCTGGACAAGCCGTGGGCTATGCGCATATAGAGGGCGTGCCGCCAAAGGCGATAGGCATTCTGTTCCATCCAACTTTGCTGATTGGCACGTCTTTGGAGAAGAAGATGCAGCAGTATTCGTATTTTGCGTACGAAAGCAACGAGGCCTTGCATCTCTCGGAGGATGAGGTGCAGGTGCTCAGGCATAGCATGGAGTTTATCCGTACGGAGTTGCAGCACCCGATAGACAAGTATTCGCAGCAACTGATTATCACCAATATCGAGTTGATATTAGACTATTGCCTGCGTTTCTATGAGCGTCAGTTTATCACGCGCAAGACGCTGAATATGCGTGTTTTGAATCGGTTCAACGAGTTGCTAAGCGACTACCTTGTCTCGCATCAGGGAGCGACGGACGGGGTGCCTTCCGTGAAGTATTTTGCCGACAAGGCTTGTCTGTCCGCCAACTATTTCGGCGATTTGGTGAAAGCCGAAACGGGCGTGAGTGCGCAGGAGTATATCGCGCAGCGTATGATTTGCTTTGCGCAGCGGCAGTTGCTGGACACCACGCAGAGCATCAAGCAGATAGCGGGCGATATAGGATTTCAGCATCCGCAGCACTTCGTGCGCTTCTTCAAACGCCGCACCCGACAGACCCCCGCAGAATATAGAAACAACCATCAACAATAAACCTTACTACCATTATGATTTACGATTTCAGTTACCAGAATCCCACGCGGATTCATTTCGGCAAAGAGTCCTTGAAACAACTCCCTCGCGAGTTGGCGCAGTACGGCACACGCGTGCTGTTGGTGTATGGCAAAGCTGCTATCAAGCGTATCGGGCTGTACGACCAGGTGATAGCCATCCTACGCGAGGCAGGCAAGGAGGTGTATGAGTTAGGCGGCGTGAGTGCCAACCCGCGCTACACGGAACTGTTGGAGGGGGCGCGCCTGGTGCGTGAGCACCGTATCGACCTTATCCTCGCCGTGGGCGGCGGTTCGGTTATCGATTGCGCCAAGGGTATCTCCTGTGCCGCCTATGCCAAGGGTGATGTGTGGGAACGCTACTATGTGCGCCAAGAGCCTGTGGACAACGAGATAGTGCCTGTGGGTAGTATTCTTACAATGGTCGGCACAGGCAGCGAGATGAACTCAGGCTCGGTGATTACCAACGAGGCGGAGAAACTCAAAATCGGGCGTGTCTATCCACTGGCTGCCGTAACGCCCCGTTTCTCTATCCTCAATCCCGAATATACCTATTCCGTGCCGCAGTACCAGATGGTGAGTGGCATTGCCGACATCTTCTCCCATCTCATGGAGCAGTATTTCTCGGGTACGGACGATTGCACCACCGACTATCTTATCGAGGGACTGATGCTCTCGCTTATCTCTGCGTCGCGCAAGGCAATGCGCAACCCGCAGGACTATGAAGCACGCAGCAATATCATGTGGTGTGCCACGATGGCACTCAATAAAATCGTGTCGTTGAGCAAGACCGAAGACTGGGAAGTGCATATGATAGAGCACCAGTTGGGTGCCTATACCGACTGCGCACACGGCATCGGCTTGGCTATCATCTCGCCCGCCTACTACCGCCTTATCTACCGCGACGGGCTGCCCCGTTTTGTGCGCTTTGCCAAGCATATATGGGGTGTGGAAGACCATGGGCAGGGCGACGATGCCATCGCACAAGAGGGTATCAACCGCCTGGAGGCTTTCTTCCGCGAACTGACCATCCCTGCTACCTTGCGTGAGGTAGGGGCTACCGAAGAGATGCTCCCACTTATCGCGCAATCCACCATTCTTGGAGGGGGCTACCGTACCCTGACGAAAGAGGATGTGCTTGCGGTATTGAAAGCCTGCTATTAACGTCGAAATGGACTACGCTAAAAGGATGCGCTTTGCGCATTAAACGCTCCGTCATTTCTCCTTTTCAACCATCAAAAAGCCTGCGACTTTTTGATGGTTGAGGGTGCAACAACAAAAGCGGAACTTTTGAGTGGAGTAGGCGTAAGTTAGCCAATAAAAATAAAGTGTAATTAACCCACTAATCGATAGTTAAACAATATGGACTTACAGCATTTTCAGCAACTGATTGCCGCAGGTGAGCCGCTGCGAGGGGACGAGATGATTGCATTCATGCGTGAGCAGAGCGACCGCACGCGCCGCCTGCTGTTCGACCTGAACGGCACGTATCACACGCCCGAAGAGATAGTGGCTCTGTTTAGCCAGATTACCGAGAGCGAGGTGCATGCTTCCTTTCGCCTCTTCCCTCCGTTCTACACGGATTTCGGCAAGAATATCCACGTGGGCAAGAATGTCTTTATCAATGCCTGTTGCCAGTTTTCGTCCTCTGGAACCTACGAGGACAGGTGCGAGTGAGCAAGTGGCTATCGCTGTGGGTGCGTGCGGAGAACCTCTTGGCGCAACGCTACGAAATCAACAAGGGCTATCCTATGCCGTTGGCGTACGGCATGGGAGGCGTACATATACAATTCTAATTCTTATACTAAACCACAATATATCAACTATTATGAACAGACTATTTCTTATTTGCATGTTTGCGGTGGCGATGACCGCTTGCGGTAAGCAACCTGCCGAGACGGAACAGGCGGAGACCACTCCTGTTGTGTATATGACGCAGGAGATTTCGGGAGATGCCCTGCTGAAAATATATGATGCATTGGGTGTCGCACCGCAGGGCAAGGTGGCTATCAAGGTCTCTACGGGCGAGCCAGGCGGACACAACTTCCTCAATCCGCAGTTGGTAAAGCCCTTGGCAACGCATCTGCAAGGCACGATTGTCGAATGCAATACGGCATACAAGGGCAGACGTTTCACCTCGGAGGAACACAAAAAGACCTTCGTAGAGCATGGTTGGACGGCTATCGCGCCTTGCGATTTGTTGGACGAGTACAACGAGGTGCAGATTCCTGTGCGTGATACCCTGCATCTCAAATACAACCTTGTGGGGGAACACCTGTTGCATTACGATTTCCTGGTGAACCTCGCGCATTTCAAGGGGCATGCCATGGGCGGCTTCGGCGGCGTACTTAAAAACCAGAGTATCGGTATCGCCTCGCGCAATGGCAAGACCTATATCCATTCAGCAGGCAAGACGGCAGACACCGAGCAAATATGGGCGAACATCGCCGAGCAGGATGCGTTCCTCGAATCGATGGCGTCCGCAGCCGATGCGGTGCATCAGTATTTCAATGTCACCAAGAACAAGGAGCAAAATACCGACTGCGTGCGTACGGTGTATATCAACGTGATGAACAACCTCTCGGTCGATTGCGACTGCGATAGTCATCCTGCTGACCCAGAGATGCGCAATATCGGTATCCTTGCCTCGCTCGACCCTGTTGCCTTGGATCAGGCATGCGTGGACTTGGTGTTCAACTATCCCTCTACGGACGATGACAACGCTGCGGCGTTGATAGAACGTATCAACTCGCGCCACGGACTGCGCACCATAGAGCGTGCCGCAGAGATAGGGCTTGGCAGCCGTGCCTACCAATTGGTGAGCATTGACGGAGCGGATATGCTCTCGCAACTCCAGGCGCAAGGCTTGTCGCTTATCGTGCGTAACCACGGCGAGCAGACCGCTTATACCCAGCACGGCGTGCGCGACCTCTACCAAATGCATACAACCCGTGTCCTGCAAGGGGCAGCCGTAGCAGACAAGACGATAGGCAAAGGAGCGGCTGCGCTGATGATAGCAGGCGGTGTGAAGCGTGCCACGACTGTTACCATTTCAAAGGACGCATTGGCGATGCTGGAAGCCGCGGGTGTAGAGGTGCACTATGCGCAGTTGGTGGATGTCATAGAAAACCGTGACAAGACGGACGAGTGTCCCTTGGAGAAACGCCTGCACGGTATCAACGACCCTGCCGCTTGTTTGCCTATCATTGATGAATTTGTAAAGACATTAGACTAATGCGTATATACAAGCCCATGATTATGAAAAACCTACGTATCATCTTGCTTATGCTGTGTAGCACGCTAAGCATCCTTTCTTTTGCACAAACCGCTATGAACGTTTCGATTAAGCGAGAGGATAGCAAACAAGTTTGCTATCCCGAGCGTGAGAAAGCTCGAATGAAATTCAATACTTCTAATAAAACCGTTGTGGCATATTTCTCTGCCACAGGCACTACCCGCGCTGTCGCCGAGCGTATTGCTACATTAACCAACGCCACGCTCTGCGAGATTGCGCCTGCCACACCTTACACTGCAGCCGACCTCGATTGGCTCACCGACCGCTCCCGCAGCAGTATTGAGATGAGCGACACGAAGGCACGCCCTGCGATGCAGCCTATCACAGCAGACCTTGCGGCTTGCGATACGCTCTATCTTGGCTATCCTATCTGGTGGGATTTAGCGCCGCGTATCATCAATACCTTTATGGAGTCGTATGACTTGGAGGGCAAGACCATTATCCCCTTTGCCACTTCGGGCAGCAGTACGATTACCAATAGCGTACGCGAACTGAAAAAGACCTATCCCGCACTGCATATCTACCAAGGGCATTTGCTCAACAACGCCTCCGAGCAATCTATCCGTCAGTGGGTAAATCAAATGAAATGACGACTACCATGCGTATCAGCACACTTATCTGCGTATTCGCTTTGGGTACGCTTACTACTATGGCACAGCAGAAAATCGTCCAGACGGCAGGACACGACCAGTTAGGGGAGTTCGCTCCTGAGTTCGCACACCTCAACGATGACATCCTCTTTGGCGAGGTGTGGAGTCGCAACGACCTCCTTTCCCTGCGAGACCGCAGCCTGATTACGGTTACGGCGCTTATCAGCCAAGGCATCACCGATTCGTCGCTTATCCACCATTTGCAGAACGCCAAGAACAATGGTATCACCCGCACCGAAATTGCTGAGGCTATCACGCACGTGGCGTTCTATGCAGGTTGGCCTAAGGCGTGGGCAGCATTCCGTCTGGCAACAGAGGTATGGAAAGACGACACCGCGGAAACGACCGCCGATGCTAAGACACGTTTCGAGCAGGAGATGTTGCTGCCGATAGGTGCGCTCAACACCGCGTACGCGGCGTATTTCACAGGCAATAGTTACCTCGCGCCTCTGTCCACCGAGCAGGTGTCCATCTCTAATGTCACGTTCGAACCTGCTTGCCGCAACAACTGGCATATCCACCATGCGAGTGAGGGTGGGGGACAAATCCTTGTCTGCATCGCGGGTCGTGGCTGGTATCAGGAGTGGGGTAAGCCTGCCCAACTCTTGCAGCCGGGCGATGTGGTCAATATCCCCGCCGAGGTCAAGCACTGGCATGGTGCTACGGCAGATAGTTGGTTTGCCCATTTGGCGATTGCCGTCCCCGCCAAGGAGGCCAGCAACGAATGGTTAGAACCTGTTTCTGACGCCGACTACCGCCGCCTCCAATAAGGCAAACAGGGCATTTGTCGATGGTTTGTATTAAATTATACAAAAGTTAAAAGGAAAAATATAAAAATTTCTTCCCGTTGTCCTCCTGATGTCCTCAAAGTGTTCCACATGTTCCACGAGCGGTCAGGTAGCGGTCAGGTAGCGGTTACATTGTGGTTAATTAGCGAATTGTTCCACGCTATGTAGTGCCTATTTATTATTATTTATTAAACATTGCATGTGGCATTTTTGCAAAGACTCTCCCCGACACCTTCTGCTCCCATAGCCGAGGCGTGTCGGGGATTTTTTTTGTCTTAAAATAAGACAGTATTTGTGTATGTCCCCGAAAAACCGTATCTTTGCGCTATGTTTCAGTTAGAGAGTACATACAGGCCGACAGGCGACCAGCCGCAGGCTATCCAAGCCTTGGTGGATGGGGTGCGTGCGGGGGCGGACGCGCAGGTGTTGTTGGGTGTTACGGGCAGTGGCAAGACCTTTACCATAGCCAATACCATAGCCCAACTCAACCGCCCCACGCTTATCATGAGCCACAACAAGACCTTGGCAGCGCAACTCTACTCCGAGATGAAGGCTTTCTTTCCGCATAATGCGGTGGAGTATTTCGTTTCCTACTACGATTACTACCAACCCGAGGCGTATATCCCCTCCACGGATACCTATATCGACAAGGACTTGAGTATCAACGAGGAGATTGACCGCCTGCGTTTGTCTGCCACTGCCGCGCTGTTGAGCGGTCGTCGTGATGTGATTGTCGTGTCGTCCGTCAGTTGCATCTATGGCTTGGGGTCGCCGCAGGATTTCAGCCAGCAGAGTATCCGCCTGCGTGTGGGCGAGGTGCTGCCGATGGAGGAATTTCTGAAAATGCTCGTGGCGGCGCAGTATATACGCAACGATTTGGAACTCACCCGCGGGCGTTTCCGTGTCAAGGGCGACACGGTGGACATCTCCCTCGCCTATGCCGAGAAGATGGTGCGTGTGGAGTTCTTTGGCGATGAGATAGACGCTATCAGCGAGATAGACCTGATGATGCAGGACGGCTTGGCGGAGCAGACACAGTTCGATGAATACCATATCGCGCCTGCCACTATCTTTGTAACTTCCCGCGATAGAATTGATGCGGCGATGGGGCAAATCAAGATCGACTTGGCAAACCAGATTCTCCATTTTCAGGATATGGACGAGCCGCTCTATGCCAAGCGTATCGAGGAGCGTGTGAAGTACGATTTGGAGATGATACAGGAGTTGGGCTACTGTTCTGGAGTGGAGAATTATAGCCGTTATTTCGATGGTCGCGAGCCAGGCACGCCGCCTTATTGCCTGTTGGACTATTTCCCTAAGGATATGCTCTTGGTGATTGACGAGAGCCACGTAACCGTGCCGCAGATACGCGGTATGTACGGTGGCGACAAGGCACGTAAGGACAACTTGGTCAATTTCGGTTTCCGTCTGCCTGCGGCACGCGATAACCGTCCGCTGATGTTCGATGAGTTCATCGAGAAGACGGGACAGACCATCTTCGTGTCTGCCACACCCGATGAGTACGAGATGCAGCGTGCAGATGGCGTAGTGATTGACCAACTCATCCGCCCTACGGGCTTGCTCGACCCCGAGATAGACGTGCGCCCAAGCGAACACCAGGTGGACGACTTGATGGAGGAGATACAGCAGCGTATCCGCGTGGACGAGCGTGTGCTGGTTACCACGCTCACCAAGCGTATGGCGGAGGAGTTGGACGAGTACCTGCGCCGCTACGGTGTGCGTTCTGCCTATATACATTCCGACATCGATACCATCGAGCGGGTAAAAATCATGGAAGACTTGCGCAAGGGGCTGTATGATGTCTTGGTGGGTGTCAATCTCCTGCGCGAGGGATTGGACCTTCCCGAAGTGTCGTTGGTGGCTATTTTGGACGCGGATAAGCCTGGTTTCTTGCGCGACCAGCGTTCGCTCACCCAGACCGCAGGGCGTGCCGCACGGCACGTCCATGGCAAAGTCATCATGTATGGCGATACCATCACTCCTGCCATGCAGGCAACCATTGACGAGACCAACCGCCGCCGCACTATCCAGATGGCGTACAACGAGGCGCACGGCATCACGCCCACGCCGCTCCGCAAGGCGATCACTACCTCTGCCCTCTCTGCGCTTTATAAGAATCCCGACGAGGAGAAGAAGCGTGTGGAGGAGAAGATACGCGAGGGCTGGAAGACCGCACCTTGGCAGCAGATGAAAGCCAAGGATTTGAATAAAGCCATAGAGCAGAAGCGGCGGGCGATGTTGGCAGCCGCCAAAGACCTCAATTTCGACCAGGCGGCATTCCTTCGCGACGAGATGTTGCAGATGGAAGATAAACTCCAAAGCCTTGAATCCTAACTTGTTTCAGACTTGTTTCCCGTATTCCGCAGCCGACAAGCAGCCGACAAGTAGCCGACAAGTAGCCGACAAGCAGCCGACAAGTAGCCGTCAAGTAGCCGTCAAGTAGCCGACAAGTAGCCGACAAGTCGCCGTCAAGTCAGAGAATCAATCAAAAAAGCATATATAATCTCAAAAAATATGCTGCGACATTGCATATTCCAAAAAAAAGTTGTACCTTTGCGCCTCATACGTTTATTTTAATTCCAATCACAGACTATGTCATCAGTAAATAAAGTCATTCTTATAGGCAATGTGGGTTCAGACCCTGAGGTGCGTTACTTGGATCGCGGTGTTGCTATCGCCAATTTCAATCTGGCTACCACCGAGCGGGGTTATACCATGCAGAACGGCACGCAGGTGCCCGACCGTACGGATTGGCACGCCATCGTGCTGTGGCGCAATCTCGCCGAATGGGCAGAGAAATACGTGCGTAAGGGTATGAAGATATATGTGGAAGGAAAGTTGCAGACCCGTTCGTGGGAGAAAGACGGTGTGGTACGCCGCAAGACGGAGGTGATAGCCGAGAATATACAGATTCTGTACCGTCCGCAGGAACCGCAGAACAAGCGTACCGAAGAGCCAACCACCGAGGAGAATACTTTTGTCTCTGATTTGGAGCAGTTGGAAGCAGACCTCTTTTAATCTTGTGCGACCTTGACCAATAAGGAAAAATATACACGCTGGGCAGAGACGCAAGCCTATTTGCCTCTCTTTATGCAGCCTTGGTGGATGGAGGCGGTCTGTGCGGGCAAGCAATGGGATGTGCTGTTGGTGGAGAACGAACAGGGCGAAATTTTAGGAGCCATGCCGTACCTCATTCGCAAGCGTTTGTGGATGCGGTATGTCATTATGCCCCAGCAGACACAGGTGGGAGGTATATGGGTCAGCCATGCATATACGGACGACCGTTGGCAGGTGGCAGAGGTATGCCGCCAGATGGCGGAACAACTCGCGCAGTTGAATATCGCCTACTATTACCAGCAATACCCTTCCGATAGTCTTTGTGTAGAACCCATGCAGGCATTGGGTTTCCGTACGACAAAGCGTGTTACCTATCGTCTTACGGATTTGAGTGACTTGGACAAGGTGATTGCCCGTTTCTCAAAGAACAAGAAACGCCAACTCCAAAAGGCGATGTCTTTGCATGTGGAGCGTGGCTGCAATCCGGAGGATTTCTATCGTTTTCATGCCAGTTGTATGCACGAGCAGCATAAGCGTATCACCTATTCCCGCGAGTTCTTCCTGGTGCTGGAGCGTAAGTTGCGCCGCCGCCAGCAGTGCGAGATATTGGTGGTAAAAGATGCGGATGGACATACACAGGCAGCCGCTTTCTTGGTATGGGACAGCAAGCGTATGTACTATCTCATACCGTGTTATAGTATAGAGTACAAGAATACGGGCGCAGGTGCGTTGTTGGTGTTGGAAGCCATCAAACTGGCGCGTGAGAAGCAGGTGCAGTTCGATTTCGAAGGCAGTATGGTACGCAGTATTGCCAACCACTACCGTCAGTTCGGTTCAGAGCCGCACACCTATTACAGCGTAGAGAAATACTACCATCCTTTGTTCCGTCTTATGCTATGGCTCAATCGCCTCCGCAACCTCCGCTATCATATATAAGACTATCTATGAAAGTGCTATTTCTTGCAACGTGGTATCCGCATCGTTATGATGATATGGCAGGGCTTTTCGTACGCAAGCATGCAGAAGCACTGGTGCGGCAAGGTATGGATGTCTGTGTGTTATATATCCATGAAGACCACGCTGTTAAGCAGATAGAGATGGTAGAGCAAAAAACGCATGGTATTCATGAGGTATACGTATATACACCGAGAAACTTTTTGCGCGCCCTATGGCAGGGGTGTCGACTGATTACATCGCAATGGGGATTGCCTGATATCTGTCAATTGAATGTGATTTCCAAAATAGGGCTACTTGCCGACTATTTGCGTCTGCGCTACCATATTCCGTATGTAATTATGGAGCATTGGAGTGCCTACCTGCCGGAAAATGGTGCGACACTCCATAGGAGACGCTTGCTTTTTATACGCTATATAGCACGCCATGCAGCCTGTGTTATGCCTGTGAGTGAGACGTTAGCGAAAGCCATGAAGAAGAGTGGTGTTACCAACGCACGTTGGCAAGTCGTTCCTAATGTGGTGGATGATTTTTTCTATACCCCCTACGAACGCATGAAGAAACCGATTATGCAGTTTGTACATGTCAGTTGCTTTGACAACGATGCAAAGAATATCATGGGCATTCTGCGTGCTATCCAATCGCTCAGTCTGCGGCGCACGGATTTTCATTTCACTTTCATTGGCACTGGGCGCGATTTTGATGCGGCTGTGTCCTATGCCGAACAGTTGGGCATCATGCCGTTTCTTACTTTTACAGGGGAGTGTCCGCCATTGGTTGTGTGCGAACATATGCGACAAGCAGATGCCTTTGTCCTATTTTCCAACTATGAGACTTTTGCCATAGTGCTGGCGGAGAGCATTGCAATGGGAATGCCGTTCATTTCCACGCCTGTGGGCTGTGTTCACGAGATTGATATGAATACCTGCGGATGCCTTGTCCCGTTCCGTGATGAACAGGCACTTGTACAGCGGATGGCGTATATGATAGACCACTATGCTGACTACGATAGCGATGCCATACGCTTGCAGGGACAATGTTTTTCCTACGATATCGTGGGGAATACTCTCATCCAAATTTATCAGCAATGCCTGCCTTAAAAAAGGGCGCTATCTGCTGTTGTTGAACGGTTGTAGGATGGTTATTTTAGGGTAAGTTCATACCGATGTACTAATTGGAAATACCAAACGGTTTGCCCTATGATGACTATGGTTGCCACAATGGAGTAGCCAAAAATCGCAATACGCATGCTGTTTGTCCATACACCTATCAACAGGGCAACCAATTCCAATGCAGTATAGACAAGTTCTATCCACATAGCCACGTGTTGCTTACGGAAAATATTGGGAATAAAGCATAGTACACCTCCAACCAATGAGCATAATGCCCAAGGCAGCATCAACTGGATGTACTCGCCAGTTTCCTGATAGCCGTTTCCCAGCAACCATACGATGAGTGTGGGGAGTACAAACCATAGTGCAGTGAACGTGGGTAACGCAATTCCAAGTATTAAGAGAGTATATTTTCGTATCAGTGGCATGAAAGACTGATGTTGGCGCATTCGTTCTGTTACGTGCTGGAAAAATACTTGATAGAGGGAACGTGAGAATAGACGAATAGGCTGAAAGGCTAAGGTTACTGCTAATCCGTAAAAGCCGACCGACTCCAAACAGAAAGCAGGAGTGAGTACCCATATCGGGAGATTGTTACGCACATCAGTAATCAATGTGGATGGCATAGTAAACAATGGAAACTTATGGTATTTGGCTCTTACAGCCTTCCTTTCTATGGCAGTTGTACGAGTAAAGAGCGGATACAAGTAGCGTTTTTGGGTAACTCCTATGCCCGAAAATAATCCAATTAGTAGCGCAATCACAGCCGAGAGGCATAGTCCAAACGCTTGAGTTAATGATCCTAATCCCACTTTGCTTCCCGCAGCAGTGAGACTTTGCACCACTTGATATGTGGAAATGGATGTGTAGCATTGGCTACGCATAAGCCAGAAGTTCAAGATATTCCACAGTGCGGTGAGCATTATGAAGAGCGGCAAGAGCCAACTGATTTGTGCAAACCCAGGAGCATTAAATGCATCTTCGATGATACCAGACATAGGAACGCACAATCCACTCAGCAACGTAACCATACCCACTGTGGGTATCATACTGTGCACGACCGCTACTGCCTCATGTCTTGTCTTTGGCAGTAGTATAGCGTTCTGGTACTCGCAGTTTGCTAAAATCACGAGGATACTTCCGATTGATATAAACACGTTGAACAGACCGAAATCCTCAGGACGGTATAATCGTGTTAGAATGGGATATATCAGCAGACCAATGGTTTGTGCAACCACGTTCGCCACAAACAATTTTGAAAAGTTTGCAGCAATAGATGATGACAAAATTCGCAGTCTTTTAGGCATAGAAATTGCTTCGTTTCGCATTGCAAAGGTAGTGCTTTTTTATGGATTTTACAAGCCTTCTCCAATCAATTTGCTGAAAAAAAACAAAAAAGTAGGAAAATGTTTGTTTTATTGGGAAAAAAGCAGTAAATTTGCAACCGATTTTGAGTAAGGGAAAGGCGCGAGAGCCTGCTCTTATCGGAAAAATGTAAATCTAATAACTAACACGGATATATGCAACTCAAAAAGTCAAAAAGAGCCGGTCTGGAAGACAAGAAAGTTATCTATGTCTTGATGGGTTTTGTCTTCGTCTTGAGCCTTTGCTACGTAGCCCTCGAATGGACGGAGAAAGAAGTAACGAAGTATGATGTGGCAGATATGGAATTCACTTTCGAAGAGGAAGTGGAGATTCAGCAGACCACTCAGGAAACCACCCCTCCCCCTCCCCCACCTCCTGTACAAGAGGTAGAGGTGCTTAACGTGGTGGAAGATGATGTGGAGACAGAGTCTATCGAAATCAATACGGAGGATGACAAGGATGTCGAGGTCGTTATTGCACCGCCCGTAGAGGCACCCGTTGAGGAAGAAGAGGAAGAGGTTGTGTTCGTGGTTGTAGAGACCATGCCTGAGTTTCCTGGCGGACAGCAGCAACTCTTCAAGTATCTCAGTGAGAATGTGAAATATCCTGTTATCGCACAAGAGAACGGTATCCAGGGACGTGTCATTTGCCAGTTTGTGGTGAACAAGGACGGTTCTATCGTTGATGTAGAGGTGGTACGTTCGGGTGGCGATGCTTCGCTGGACAAGGAGGCGGTACGCGTCATCAAGTCTATGCCTAAGTGGAAACCGGGTAAGCAGCGCGGCAAGGCAGTACGCGTGAAATATACAGTACCTGTCAATTTCCGTCTCCAATAAACCTGTTTGCTCGTGCTGCAATGCAGTATAAAAAGAGACGATACAAGGTGTCGCTTATTCTGAAATAGCGGGTGGAACTCTCTCATAGAGATATAGCATATTGCAAAGGTGTCGGCACAAATCGTGCCGACACCTTGCGTAAGGAGTTAGGCGTGCAGACCGCGTTGGATTTGTTGCGCTACTATCCTTATAAGTATATAGACCGCAGCCGTTTCTACCATATCATGGACATCGCAGATGAGGATACATATGTCCAGATTATAGGCGAGGTCACCGAGTGGCACACTATCGGTGTGGGGAAAGGGGCAAGGCTAAGTGCCACGTTTACGGATGGACATCGCTGTATAGAATTGGTGTGGTTCAAAGGAATACAGTATGTCAAACTGCAAAAGGGAGTAAAGTATCTGCTATTCGGCAAACCTTCTCAGTTCAATCATCAGTACAATTTTGTACATCCCGAATTGACCTTGTGGGAGAAAGTTACGCCAGAGATGACGCAAGGTTTGGAGCCGTATTACAACACCACGGAGTTGATGAAGAAGAAAGGCATCAACTCCAAGGTCATACGCAGTATCGTGGCAGGCTTGTTGCCGGATTTGGTCTCCGAGGGTGTTCCTGACCCTCTCGGAGGGGATTTGTTGCTGCGTTATCACCTTATGCCGTTCACGCAAGCCCTCCTGCATATCCATTTCCCAAAGGATACGCAGTCTATGCAGCAGGCGCGTATGCGATTGAAATTCGAGGAGTTGTTCTTTATACAGTTGCAAATCTTGCGGCGTATGAAGAAACGAGAGCAGAACAAGGGCTATCTAATGCCCACGGTAGGCAAGACCTTCAATGCTTTGTACCGTTCGTTGCCTTTTGCCTTGACCCATGCGCAGAAGCGGGTGATACGTGAGATACATGAGGACATCAAGTCAGGCAGGCAGATGAACCGTCTGCTGCAAGGTGATGTGGGCAGTGGCAAGACTTTGGTTGCGCTGCTGAGTTGTTTGCTGGCGGTGGATAATGGTTACCAGACCTGTATTATGGCACCCACTGAAATCTTGGCAAACCAGCATATGGAAACCCTGCGTACGTTTCTTTCTGCTGTGCCGCAGGTGCGGGTTGCCTTGTTGACGGGTTCCACGTCCAAGAAAGAGCGTGCCATTTTGCTGCCCGCTTTGCAAAACGGTGAAATAGATATTCTGGTCGGTACGCATGCGCTCTTGGAGGATACGGTGCAGTGGGCGAATCTTGGGTTTGTTGTGGTGGACGAGCAGCATCGCTTCGGTGTGGCACAGCGGGCGAAACTATGGAGCAAGAATGTATATTCGCCCCATATCCTTGTCATGACGGCAACGCCTATCCCCCGCACCTTGGCTATGACCGTCTATGGTGATTTGCGTGTCAGCGTTATCGATGAACTGCCTCCTGGACGTAAGCCCGTCCATACATTGCATTATTCCATCCAGCGCAAACTCTCCGTCCATCGGTTTATCCGCCAGCAGGTAGAGGCAGGGCGACAGGTCTATGTGGTGTTCCCGCTTATCAAGGAGAATGAGAAGTTGGATATGCAGGACTTGCAGAATGGCTACAATGCGTTGTGCGAGGCATTCCCTGACTATGCACTGTCTATGGTGCATGGGCAGATGAAGGCAAAGGATAAGGATGTGCAGATGCAGCGTTTCGTCAATGGAGAGACTCAGATTATGGTGGCGACTACGGTCATTGAGGTGGGCGTGAATGTTCCCAATGCCACGGTGATGATTATAGAGAATGCAGAGCGTTTCGGTTTGAGCCAGTTGCACCAGTTGCGCGGTCGGGTAGGACGAGGGGCAGAGCAGAGTTATTGCATTTTGCTGACCAAGTTAGAACTCAGCAAGGAGACCCGTCAGCGTATGGATATCATGGTGGCTACCAATGACGGTTTCCGCATAGCGGAAGCCGATTTGCAACTGCGTGGCCCTGGCGATTTGGAAGGAACGCAGCAGTCAGGCTTACCCTTTGAGTTGCATATTGCCTCTCTATCCACCGACGGCCAGTTGCTTGATCTTGCCCGCCAGGCGGCGAGCGATATCTTGGAGAAAGATCCGTTATTAGAGTCGCAGCACAACCGTATCTATAAGCAGCACCTTGACCTTCTTCGTCTTACGGTTCAGAACTGGGCAGATATTTCATAGCCTGTATACCTGCACGTTGGTGGTGCCCCCAAGCAATGCCCTCTATCCTGTTCGCAATCTATCATAGTATAACATCGCAGGAATAAGGCGTTTCACATGTTTCTTATATATCAGGCATGCTTCTTGTCTGGTCGAAATGCCACATGTCCAACGTGCGTATTTCCTCTCTTTTGGCAGGCATGGTGTCCATCCATATATGCCAACTGTATTCCCCCAAAATCGTAACAATCGTACATAAAACTCCTCCCGTTGTCCTCAGCCGACAAGTAGCGGAGAAGTAGCGGACAAGTAGCCGACAACTCGCAGAGAGCAAAATCGTAACAAAAGGCAACCGTGTCCCTCTCTTAGTTATGTTATGCTCGTCTATAAACAAAGTTTAATGGATAAGAGGAGATATTATTATGATAAGTATCTCCATAAACACATTATGTGTAGGCAAAATAGTACTCGAAAATAGCGTGGAACATTCAAAAAACAACCACTATGTGACCGCTACCTGACCGCTCGTGGAACATTGTGAGTAGGCGAGTACCACTTTGAGGGCATCGGGAAAACTACGATGTGTTGGAGAATAGAGGAAGGGCAATATGCAGAGTAAGGTGCATTTTATCTTTTTTATATGTTTTGCACCCATAGAAATATCATTTGCACTGTCTATACCTAACAAAAGAGCGAGACTACCTATTAGATAGTCTCGTTCTTTTAATGCGTTTATTAGGCAGTATATACCACGCGGATAATGCTTAGTTCACATCGGGCAGGGAGGAGTAGTCTTTCGAGTAGCGGAGGTGTTGTTCCACGTAGCCCTCCGTGTAGTCCAATGTCACGTCAGTGATATTGCCTTCTTCGTCATATACGGGCGTATAAACGGGATTTACAAAGCCCTTGTAAGGCGCGAGATTGAGCGTAGCATAGCGTGCTAAAATCTCCTTGTGAAGGTCGGCATCTACCTTCACCGCGTAATCCTCTACCATGGCTTTTGCCGCAAGGTAGTCTCCTTCGGATACGATGCGTTGGATTTCTTTGAGCAGTTCGCCGTAGAGACGCCTTACTTCGTTGTAGTCATTGATTTGCAGGTAGTGCTTTCCGTCGCGTTCTATGATTTCTACGGCTCCGTTGGCATGTTTATACACCCACATAGCAATGAGTTGGCGGTTGCGCATGTGTGCTTCTTCGATGTCTTTCCCTGGCTCAATGCGCACTAATTGGGTCATCAGTCCGTTCATCATTTGCTGGTAGTAGTAGCATTTGTATGCCTCTTCATTGGGAAGCAAACCCAGTTCTACCAATTTCGGGTCGCCCATATAGTACAGTCCGAACAGGTCCGCGCGTGCTTCTTCTATGGTGGAGGCATGCTCTTTGAGGGCGTCTTTGCTGATGCCAGGCAGTAGTTTGCCCGAGCCGTGTCCCACGCATTCATGCAGGTCAGTATGGAGGTCTCCGCAGTTGGAGCCGTATTGGTTGTATGCCTCACGGATGGCGTCGTCAATCATAAATTCCTCGTTGAATCCATTCCCTTTGGCTGCCTCGTTGTAGGCGTGTACAAGGTTGTCTATGGTCACCGATTTCGAGCCGTACTCTTTACGTATCCAGTTGGCATTGGGTAGGTTGATGCCGATAGGTGTGGCGGGATAGCAGTCGCCTGCGAGAATCACGGCGGTGATGACTTTCGCGCTCACGCCTTTCACTTCTTCTTTCTTGTATTTCTTATCTGTGGGCGAGTTGTCCTCAAACCATTGCGCATTGTCGGAGATGATGGCCGTACGCTTGGTGGCTTCTATGTCTTTGAAGTTCACGAGCGATTCCCATGTACCAGTGATACCCAGCGGGTCGGAGTAGGTCTCAGTAAATCCATTGACGAAGTCCACGCGGCTGTCTAAGTCTTTCACCCATGCGATGCAATACTCGTTGAAGGCTTGCAGGTCGCCGGTCTTGTTGAACTCAATGAGTTTCTCAATCACCAGACGTTGCTGTTCGTTTTCTGCGTAGGGCAATGCCAACTCCAAGTTGTGTACCACTTTTTCGAGTGCAGCACTATACATACCGCCCACTTTGTAGGTCTTTTCCACTACCTCGCCGTTCTCCTTGGTCAGTTTGGCGTTCAGTCCAATCCATTTGGGTTCTGGACTGTCGTCTTTATGGGCGGCATAATAGGCCTCTGCTTCTGCCTGCGTAACGCCCTCGTAGTAGTTGCCTGCGGAGGTCAGCACAAGGTCTGCTCCTGCTGCCTGGTTGGTACGCTTGGGCATCACGTTCGGGTCGAACATCACGGGGATGAGTTCTTCATCTACCGTAAGCCCTGCGTCCGCGCAGGCTTGGCGATACCATGTCTCCGTAAACTCGGGCAGGAACTTATCCTCCGAATAGTGATGGTGAATGCCGTTGGCAAACCACACACGTTTCAGGTATTTTTCGAATAGCAGGAATTCAGGGGCGGTCTTGTCGCCTGCGTACTGGGTGTATAGTGCCTCCAGCGCACGACGGATGCGCAGGTTGTAGCGTCCGTTCTGGTCATACAATATGTCACGTCCTTGCAGTGCTGCCTCGCTCAGGTAATAGGCGAGCATCTTCTGCTGAAAGGTCAATTCATCGAATCCTGGCACTTGGTAGCGCAGAATTTCTAAGTCATAAAACTTGTCCACGGTGTAGTTAAATGTGGGTTGTTGTTCCTTCTTGCACGAAACGCACAGCAACATGCATGTGCCTAAGGTAACGGTGGTTAACAAACGATTCATGTCCATTTTGTGTTTCTGTTATTAGTTGGGTAGTACACGCTTTCTGCGTATGAGAGAGGGAAGGGGGACAAACATACAAAGATTACGACCCTGTATATTCGATTAGGTGGGAGCATATCAGATACGCTCCAATACGGTGTGCACCAGTTCTTTGACGCGTGGCTTATAGTCTGTGTTGGTGGCTTCTGCCTTGCGTTGTGCTATGACGCAGCATACCGTCATGGCCTTATGCCCCATGTGCAATGCAAGCCCTGCGATGCACGAACCTTCCATCTCATAGTTCGTGATACGCTGCCCTTCGTAGCGAAAATCGGAGATGCGCTCATTGATATCGGGTACCGCCAGTCCCACGCGCAATACGCGTCCCTGCGGGCCATAGAAACCGTTGGCAGCAATGGTACAACCGCGCATCATATCACTCCCAGCAATGCGGTTCACCAACTCCGTGTTGGCAGCCACTACGTACGGACGTGCGGCTTTGGCTGGATAGTGGATATAGTCCACCAAAGCATTCTCAAATCCCAAGTCGCACACTTCATCGCGTCTTTCATAGAAAGCCAATACACCGTCGAAGCCGATGGATTTCTCGCTGACGAGGAAAGTACCCAACGGAATGTCTTCTTGCATACCGCCGCATGTACCCACACGCACTATTTCCAGACAACGCTTTTCCGTCTTCTCTGTGCGTGTCTCAAAATCGATGTTTGCCAGCGCATCCATCTCGTTCATTACAATATCGCAGTTGTCCGTGCCGATACCCGTTGAGATGCAACTCACGCGCTTCCCTTTGTACCGTCCTGTAATCGTATGAAACTCGCGACTCTGCACATCACATTCGATGCTGCCTTCGTCAAAGAATGAAGCCACTAAATCTACTCGGTTCTGATCGCCCACCAAAATGATTTTATCTGCCAGGTATTGCGGCAGCAGATGGAGGTGGAATGCACTGCCATCGGCATTGATAATCAACTGGGACGCTGGGAATGTTTTCATGTGTGTAAGGATTTAAGATGAATAATAAGGGATAGCATTACGCCTCTCCGCCTCCAAATGACATAGGAATGGTAGAGCCAGGCAAGGGACCTCCGGGAAGGTTTATTTTGCCAAACTGTTTTTCGTATTGGTTGATGTTGTTTTGCAGGGCAAACAGCAGTTTCTTTGCTTGGTCTGGCGTCATGACCACGCGTGCTTTCACCTGTGCTTCCTGCATACCGGGCATCATGCGGACGAAATCCATCACAAACTCACTCGGTGAATGGGAAATAACGGACAGGTTGGCATACACGCCTTCTGCCACTTCGGGCGTTAGTTTGATGTTGAGTTTCTTTTCTTCCATAGTTGATTTATTTTGTGGATGTTACCATTTCTTATTTTGAAACATAGGTTGTGTGGCAAGCATATACAGCGATACCAAAGGCAAACAAATATCGTACCAGATGATAGATAGTCCAAACATTTGTTGCCCCATTTTGTAGGCAGCGGTATTGATGATGATGAGTTGCGTTAAGAATCGCAGTGAGAATACCACCGTAGCAAGTCCGACAAGCCAGTTCCCTACCGTATTCCCTTCTCCCAGCAGGATAGCGCCATATGTCCATAGTACAATGGATAAGAGATAGAACAACCCCCTCGTGAAGGGTTCGGCGAACAGACGCATTTTCGTGCTGGTGCGATAGTGCGGCGACACGCTTAGATGGCGACGTTTCTGTTGCAACCACGCGTGCAGGCTTTGTTCAGGCATAGACCATGTGATGCTGTTGCGCGTACTTACGGCACGTGTGTTGTCCCGATGGGCTATTTTATTGACTAACAAGTCATCATCTCCCGCCTGTATGTGCATCATAGACGAGAACCCGCCCTTAGAAAAGAAAGCCTCTTTTCGGTATGCCAGATTGCGTCCTACACCCATATATGGATGCCCGCACACGGCTGCACCGATATAGTGCAAACCGTTAAACAGTGTATCAAACTGAATCAAATGATTGATGGCTTTTTTCTCTTGAAAATAGGCACCATATCCCAGTACAATGTCTATCTCTGGATGCGCAAACCCGCGCATCATTTCGCTAATCCATTGGTTTGACTCGGGGCGACAGTCTGCGTCTGTCAGTAGCAGATAGTCGTAGCGTGCGGCTTTTGCACCGAGTGTCAAGGCTAATTTCTTGTTGCTTCCCACGCGCGCGCCCTTGGGTACAAACGTCATCCGAACCCGCTCGTCTGCCTGCATATACTGTTCGATTACATCGCGCGTGCCATCCTCCGATCCATCATCCACGATGATTATCTCATACGTGGGGTAGTCTTGCATCAGCAGTGCGGGGATATAGTGTTCCAAGTTGAAATACTCGTTGCGTGCGCATACGATAACGGAGCATCCAGGACGGGTGCATGGATTGGATGGTTCCTTTGGGTGTGTGCCTATGCGTATAGCCCCCGTCATATAGCGTATATAAAAATACATCTGTATGCAGAAAACGCATAGGAATGTCCCTATCAAGCACCATTCCAAGACGGTTATTTGCGAGAGAAGATGTGTCACTTTTGTTGTTCTGTTGTTTAGTATGCCAAGCGGATATTATCCACCCATAGCACGTTGCCTGCATGCCCTACAAAGGCTTCATATTTTCCTGCGGTCAGCATTACCACGATATGGGTGGGTGCGAGTGTTCCGTCCCAGCCTTCTTCTTGTATGTGTTTCATTTCTCCTTTGGAATTCATGGCACACATATTCGCATTGAAACCCATATAGGACTCATACCATGTTTCGTGGGTAATATCTCCGTAATGAATTGGCAATCGGTGGTCATTCACCCAATTGGGTTGCGATTTGCTTATTCGTTCGTAGGCAGTACCGACACGGATGGCATGGATGTTTCCTTTCTCATCTTCCCAACGGTGTTGCAGATACACGTATGCTTCTGCCTCATCGTGCCCTTCCTGCTTTTTGGGCTTGCTCGTCCCTTTTGCATACCACACCCAGTTTTCGGGAGAGATGTGTGCCTTGTAATCAAAGAGCAGTGCCACAGGGCGTTTGTCGAACGGTACTCCGAAGTCTATATTTTTGTAGGGGTTCTTAGCCGTTGTGATGGGTTCGATGGTACGTCCTGTGAAGAGCGTACCTGCGGCTAACACTTGCAGGTCTATCATCCCCATCACGCGTACATCCAGCATAGATACGTCCAGGCGGCAACAAGTGCCCCCTTCCTCGCGTGGCTCGGGAAATACGGTACACGCGGCTTTTTCTATCCCTATCACGTTGGCATACGCATTGCTCGTGCTCCATGGGCTGTTCTCTACATCGTAGGCATATGCGCCGTTCGTGCGGAGGGTATCCGTAGGAGCAAGGCAGTAAAGGGTTTTGGTCTTACCACCGAGCAGTTTCGACTCTTTGATGTATCGTACGGTCCACTGTTCCATATCACCGAAAGGTAACTGTTCGATGTGTTCCGCGCTTGTGTTTGCGATGCTGATGCCCGCAAACAGTATAAGAAAAGTTTTCTTCACAAAGTCAATGTATAGCGTTAATAACTTACTCCGCAAGGGGTGGAATATACCACAGGGCCGTCTGTACGGATGTATTTGGACAGAAATTTGATTTTCTGTTCCAATATCTGTTCTGCTGCCTGTTGCCCGATGGCGAGTGCGCCTGCTTCTTTGAGGTGGGTGTTGTCTTCTTTCCCTTGCGGGTATTTTGTGCATTCTCCGGGAGCCACATTCATATAGTATTGCCTGCTCATGTCTTCTCCCATTGTTTTCACCCATTCGTTGCTGGTTGCTTCCAAATCAAGCAAGGGTACATTCATACGTTTTGCCACCCGACGCGCCGCTTCGGGATAACCGCCATGGCGGGGGTAGAATACGCCGTCTTTGAAGTATCTGCGTGCGATAGGCGTACATAGCACCACTTTCATACCTTTCTTTTGGGCTTGTCCTATCATCTCCATCAGGTTTTCCTCGTAGTCTTCAATGCTTGCGTAGCGTTTGGGATCTTCTTTTTTGGCATCGTTATGCCCGAATTGTATGATTACGATGTCGTTACGGTGCGCACGTTTCATCACCTCATCCCAACGTCCTTCTGCCAGGAATGACTTGGTACTGCGTCCGTTACGTGCGTGGTTCTGCACTACGATATTCCCTTGCAGGTAGGTGGGAAACAGTTGTCCCCAGCCACGCTCGGGCGAAGCGTCCAGTTCCTCCTTGTCTGCCATAGTGGAGTCCCCCACCATAAATAGCGTAACAGGCTTTTTACCTGCTGCTGTACACACTATGCCCGCCAAGACAAGGCTCAAAGCACTTAATAGCGTATAGAAAACTTTTTTCATGCCATTCATTTATTTTAGGTTGTTCAGTGCAGTACGCATACGCGCCAAAGTCTCTTCCTTGCCTAATACGTTTGTTATTTCCCAGATATGCGGCCCGCGTGCAGCACCCACGAGGCAGATACGGAATGCATTCATCACGATGCCCACGCCATAGCCTTGCTCTGCTATCCATGCCATCACCACTTGGTCAAGATTTTCCGTGCTCCAGTCTTGCTGGTTTTCCAATAGTGCAATCAGTTCGCTTATATGCTTTGGACTATCTTCTTTCCAGCGCTTTTTCAGGGATTTCTCATCGTATGCCGCAGGGGCTACAAAGAAGAAACTCATCTGTTCCCATAGTTCGCTCACGAAGTTCACGCGTTCTTTCACCAAGCCTATCACGTGGGGCAGTACTGCACGCTGTTGCTCCGAGAAATCGAAGATGTGCAGGTGCTCAAATTCTGCTGCCAATTGCTCGTTGCTGCGAAGTTGTAGGTATTGGTGGTTGAACCATTTGCCTTTCTCATAGTCGAATTTCGCACCCGCTTTGCTGACGCGCTCCAAGGAGAACTGGGCAATCAGTTCGTCCATGCTGTACATCTCTTGGTCGCCCGTGTTGTGCCAGCCTAAAAGGGCGAGGAAATTGATGACTGCCTCTGGATAGTAGCCGCTTTCGCGGTAGCCGCAGGATACAGAACCGTCTTTCTGATTGTGAAACTCCAATGGGAATACTGGGAAACCCAAACGGTCGCCATCGCGTTTCGATAGTTTGCCGTTTCCATCGGGTTTGAGTAGCAGGGGTAGATGTGCAAACTGCGGCATTGTATCTTCCCAGCCAAAAGCACGGTATAGCAACACGTGAAGGGGTGCAGAAGGTAGCCATTCCTCACCGCGTATAACGTGCGTAATCTCCATCAGATGGTCATCCACGATGTTTGCCAAGTGGTAGGTAGGAAGGTCGTCTGCACTTTTATAAAGTACCTTGTCGTCAATGATGTTGGAGTTTATCACCACCTCGCCGCGAATCAAATCGTGTACATGAATGTCCTCATTGGGTTCTACCTTGAAACGTACCACGTATTTCTCACCGTCTGCAATGCGTTTCTTCACTTCCTCTTCGGACAGCGTCAGCGAGTTGCACATCCCGCCTCGTGTACGGGCATCATATTGGAAATTGGCTATTTCTGCGCGCTTTGCTTCCAGTTGCTCGGGGGTGTCAAATGCGATGTACGCCCGTCCTGCATCCAACAACTGTTGCACGTATTGGTGGTATATCTCGCGGCGTTCGCTTTGTCGGTAGGGACCATGACCACCCTTGCCATTAGGGGCATCTATGCAGATACCTTCGTCAATCTCAATGCCCAACCAAGCCAGCGATTCTATGATGTATTGTTCTGCGCCTGGCACAAAACGGGTGGAGTCGGTATCTTCGATGCGTAGCAACATCTCGCCGCCGTGCTGACGGGCAAACAAGTAGTTGTACAGGGCGGTACGCACGCCGCCGATATGCAATGCTCCCGTAGGAGAGGGGGCAAAACGAACGCGAGTCTTCATTGTTGTCATCTTATTTGTATCTTGCTATGTATGTCCAGTTGTTTCTCTTTACAGCCGTGAGTCTGTCTTATGCCTGCATTATTTCCGCACATCCACCCTCAATACCCTCGAAACTTTCGAAATCCTCGAAGTCCTTGCTGTCCTGTGCTATTTATCTCACTGTACGACAGTTGTATAGCGGTAATGAGCAGGACTCTGTTTTTCCTAACGACCAACAGCGTAGCGGAGAGTCAATTCATTCTATACCCCCAAGCCTCTACCTTTATCGTCTAAAAACAAAGAAAGCCAAGCATTTTAGGCTTGACTTTTCTCCTCTGTTGCCAAACCAGGACTCGAACCCAGACAGACAGAACCAGAATCTGTAGTGCTACCATTACACCATTTGGCATCGTAAGTGCTTCTTATCGAAAGCGACTGCAAAGGTACTGCTTTTTTTTGAAACCACCAAACGTTTGGAGAAAAAAACGCAAAAAAACAGCCATTCTACCCTGTTTTGGCAAAAATCATCCCTCTTTTTCCTATTCTCTTTACCATTTTTTTTAGTTTGCCCCTGCTGTCCTTATGTTCCAAACACGGGTCATCTACGGGTCATGTAGCCGACCGACCTACCACACCTGTTCCAAGAAGCGAAGCACGTACGCCCAATGCTCCTTGCTGAAAAAGTGGTCGTATGGCATAGGTTGGGCAACGAATAGAGAAGAGGACGCCTTTTGCTCGTATGCCCCACGAATGATATTGTTTGCCTTCTGCACGCTATCGGGTTGAAATAGATGGTCTTTTTCGCCGTATAGCAGCAGAAACGGACGTGGTGCAATTTGGGCGGCAATCAGAGGATAGTCCTGCGATTGTGTGGGACAGTACATTGCATAAGCAGAAGGATTGTTTGGGGCAGGATAGGGTGCGCCGCCCCAGTGGTCTGCCTTTGTGGTCATCCAGTTGGCAGCCACGCAAGCCTTCACCCGTGTGTCCGCTGCGGCTACTTGCCACGCGCGGTACGCCCCCATCGAAAAACCAAACACAGCGATGCGCGTGGTGTCCACCGAGGGGATGCGATATAGATAGTCTATGCAGCAGCGGTCGTCTTCCACGATGGTCTCAAACCAAGCATGTCCATACAGTGCCAAGTGCTGTGCGTAGTAGTCGGTCTGCAACGCCTTTCGACGTTTGTCGTCTGCTATCGTCAGGCCGTCGGTGGTAATCCTTCGTTCTCCCCAATAGACGGCATCTATGGCAAGCACCACATAACCCGCCTTGGCTAATGAGTCGCCCACAAACATACCATCGTAGCATTTCTCTGCCCATTGGCATGCGTCTTCCTGCATATAGCGGTTGCTTGCCGAGTCCAGATCCGTGCGCCATATGGGGCGGATGTTCTTCTCTTTGCCAATACCGAAATGCCCTCCATGGTCGTGCAAAACGACCACTGCGGGGTGAGGTGCAGGACGATGAGGTGTCAGCAAATACCCAACAGCCGTATCACCATGGCTGACAGGCACACGGACTACCGCTTTTGTATAGCCCTGCTCTGCCGCAGCCTGCGGCAGAGTGGAAAAGGCAAGTACTGATGTACTTGTGACGGTGAGCAAGCAAATAAGACATGCTATCCTATTGCTTATTCGCGCGTTTTTCCAGTGCTGGGAGATATTCATCGCGTATGTACTCAAAATCAGGGATGGAAGTCAGAATATCTTTGCATACGGCAATGGCTTTTTCGGTCTCTCCTGTTTTGTCGTAGCATTGCGCTATACATAGGCGCATGGAAGCGTAGTTCCATAGGTGCTGATAGCTGGTGGTCGTCTCAAATAGCCGCTGTGCTTTATGGAAACGTTCCAATGCGTCTTTCTTGTTGCCGCCAAAGCCCGCAGGGGCATAGAACTCCATATTTGCCATCAGCGTGAGCACAAAGGGGTCTTCTGGGGCTAATTCTGTCGCCTTTCGCACATACTTGAATGCTTTCAATCCCGAGGAGAACAGATGCCCGGTATGCAACAAAAAGTCATACGCACACACCGAGGACATATACATATAGTAGTGCGCTTCGGAGATGTGTTTCGCTTTGTACATCTCTTCTACATGGCGTTCAAAGGCATGCAGATACTCCTCTGCCCAAGGTTGCTTATTGTCAATCGCGGGGGCAATAAACCCATACTCATAGTTCAGGTACCGCTGCTTTTCACAGATGGAGAGTTTCTCCCACGGACTGTTGTCTAAATACTGTTTCCATGCGTCCATATCTCGTCTGAGATACGCATTGTATAGGTATTCGTCCGTATATTCCGTCTCCGCAAACAGTGGAATACATACGCAAGCCAATAGCGCAAACAGTACCACCACTTTGCCCGTGCGCTGTGCCGCACGCATTCCTTTTTTTATATTCGCAATCGTTTTTCTTTGTATATCAGCGACCATGTTCTCTTTGAAAGTTAAAAGTTAAAATAGTTGCGGAGTTGCGGAGTTGTGTTAAAAGTTAAATCAAAAATCGAACCCCTCGAAAAATCGAACCCCTCGAAAAATCGAACGTTAAAAGTTAAATCAGGAGTTGTTATGTATGTTCTTCTTCTGTATCAGTCTGTTTTTTCAACCGCGTAGCGGTGTTGATATGGTAGCCGTGGGTCGCACCCACGGAATAGGGTATCTCCTCTCTATACTACCGACCGCGTAGTGGTCGAACAGAGTCTTTTTGTATATTCTGATGGTTACAAACAACGGGTTTTTATAGTACACCGCCAATATACAGCAAAAATCATACCAAACACCTATATTCTTTCCCTACACCCCAGGGAAACATTAAAATCATCCCCATTTGAGATGAAATATCGGCGGTATAGGTATATGTCCGCACTGCAAACCGCATAGTGGTCGCACAGACCCGTTTTGTCCTATGACTTTGGGACGTAAATCAACTACGGTTCGAAAAAGATACCTGTTTAACGCTAATCCTACCACGGACAATCCCTTCTCCCATACGCAGCCGCCCGCCCGTAGCGGAAGTTCCCACAAAACCCTACTTATTATCCCTAATAGCCACAACACACGCTCCCATACCTTCTGCATACAAGGGTGTGTTTTTATATTCTCCTCTCCAGCTCCTTTTATCTTTTCCTTCATTGCCTTCCTTACCTGCAAAATCGTATCTCCTGCCTGCGAAGCCATATCACCAACCGCTGCCATAGCCGCCGTCCCACCTGTAGAAGGGTGCTTATCACACGTTCTCGTCCCGTATGTGCTTGCGGCTTTCAGACTGGCATATTCCGTGGCAATGATATACCCACGTAGAGTAGCGTATTTAGGTTGTTTCCCGTGTATATGTGCTTGAAAAGCCGTGTTATATACCTCCTTTTGTGTGGGGTCAGCCAATATAGCGGTGCATCGACTCACCGCATCGGTAAATAGCGTGCGTGTTTTTTGCTCTGCTTGGGTCACGGGATGCGTTGTGTAGTCGCGGGGGTGACATACAAGGTAAGCGTATTTTGTTTGTGTAGGTGAATACACTTTATACACTGTTTTCGTTTTGCTACTGATTTTCCCCTTTATTGCTGCTATGGGGTCATCAAAAATCACTTTTGCCATATATCGTCATTCCTTTTTATTTGGGTTAATAATCTTCCTCCCCTTTTATCCTGCCTTTCTATTTATATAATACGGCTTTTTTTCTTATTTTGTACCCCCTCCCGCTAATTATTTGCTAATTTTTCGGGCTTGTATGGCATTTTCCGCTATTTCCATGCAATTTTCCCGCTGTCCTTGCGTTTGGGACACGGGTCATCTACGGGTCATCTACGGGTCATCTCGCCCTCAAACGGACGATTTTGCACCTCTCGAATACGTGTAAGCGTTTCCTTGAAATAGTTGTGGAGTTGTGTTAAAAGTTAAATTTTGAAAGTTAAAAGTTGGCGTATAGGTCAAAAAGTAGGCTGAAAAGAGGTGTTATGTTTCTATAGGTCAAAAAGT